>Ga0265295_1000082_pt1 | contig 186677 bp, 164 predicted proteins | sample Munlansysbiofilm_FD_192503 | JGI IMG/M metagenome (GOLD analysis project Ga0265295, IMG submission 192503) | Leachate microbial communities from a municipal landfill in Southern Ontario, Canada - Methane capture system biofilm | ecosystem: Engineered > Solid waste > Landfill > Unclassified ...
CCCTGGGCGAGCGAGGCGGCATTGGCGCGGGGAACGAACGAGATGGTTTCCATGAAGCTCATCCGGCCGGCGTACCGGGTCCGGTCGCCCTGCCAGCCGGAGAGCCGCATGGTTTCCGGGATGCCGGCCGTGGACAGGACCGTGTCGGCACTCAGCACCTCGCCGTCCTCCAGACGCACGCCCACCACCCGCTCGCCGTCGGTCTCGATGGCCGCCACCGGGCTGCGGTAGCGGAGCTCGCCGCCGAACTCGCGGTACTGCCGTACCAGCAGGTCGAGGAATTCGCGCATGGTTCCGCCGGGCCGGAAAAAGCCCTCCTCGAATACGGCCCGGAACATGATCACGAACTGGCCGAGGTCCATGTCGTGCTCCTCGGCGTTGCCGTAGATCATCAACGGCAAGAGGAGCATGTCTTCCAGGAGCGGATGACGCAGGTGTTCGGCGAGAAACTGCCGGGCGGACCGCCAGGGCGCGGCGGCAAAGGGATCGCAGGCCGCGATCGCCTCTTTGAGTTGCCGGAACCGGTCGACGGCCTCGGGAAACTCGCGGTCGATCGCCGCCTCCAGCAGGGCGGAATCGTTGCCAAAGCGCAACGATCGCCCGGCAAACCGGATCTCCGAGCCGAGCTGCTCGTGGAACTCGAACCGTTTGCGGGAGAGGTGCAACTGGCGGAACAACCGGTTGAGCGGGGCCTGCTTGGCGCCGGGCGGCGCGAAGTTGGTCATGGCGTGCAGCCCGGTTTCCAGGAGCCGCCCCTGGCGGAGATAGTAGGAGTTGAGGCCGCCGGGAAGGGTGTGCTGTTCGAGGATCAGCGTTTTGAGGCCGAAACGGGCGGCCCGGATACCGGCCGCGATTCCCGACAAGCCGCCTCCGATGATGAGGAGCTGATATGCAGCCATGGGGCGGGCACGAACAATGGCAACGGAACGAGCCTCGCCGGACGCCAAGAGCGCCGGCTCAGGCCATCAGACGTTTTGCAGTTTGGGTTCCAGATAGTTGACGCAACTGGTCAGGGTGGCGAGCTGCGGATACTCGTCCTCCGGAATTTGCAGTTTGTAGCGTTTGCGCAGCTCCATGACGATGTCGAGAAAATCCATGGAATCAAGGTCCAACTGGTCCCGCAGGGGGGCATCGGCATCGAGGCTGGCAAAATCGGCTTCTTCGTCAATGTCGGCTATGATTTCAAGGAGAACGTCCTTGATCTCGTCACGGCTCATGCTTCGGTTCCTCTATGTAAAATAACAAATACGCGCAGCAGCTTGGCGAAAGTTGAGAGCAATACCACAGCTCTCCTCAGTCCGCCACAAATCTCTCGACGATCACCACCGAATTTATCCCCAGCATGCCGAACGAATTGTTGAGGATGGCGTCCACCCGGTCGAGCTGTTTGGGGGTGTTGGCCACCAGGCCGGGCAGGGCGCATTCCGGATCGAGGTTGTCCAGATTGATGGTGGGATGGACCCGGTTATCGGTGAAGGAGGGCAGATTGCCGGCCAGTTCGAGCACCCCGGCGGCGCCCATGGCATGGCCGATGCTCGACTTGGTGTTGTTGATCCAGGTGTTGGCGCAGCCGGCGAAGGTGGCGCGCAGGGCGGTGCACTCCTCGACGTCGCCCTGCCTGGTGCCGGTGGCATGGGTGTTGACGATGGTGATGTCCGCCGGTTGCAGACCCGCGCGGGCCAGCGCCGCCTCCATGCACTGCTGTTGCCGGGGGCCATAGGGCAGGACGAAATCGCGGGCATCCGAATTCATGGCGTAGCCGGTCAGTTCACCGTAAATGGCGGCGCCGCGCGCCAGGGCCCGGTCCAGCCGCTCCAGGGTGAAGACGCAGCCACCCTCCGAGATGACGATGCCGTTGCGGTCGCGGTCAAAGGGCCGGCTCGCCCTGGTCGGCTCCTCGTGTTCCGCCAGGGCGCCCTGGGCACGGAAGGAGGCGAAGATGCCGAAGGAACCGACGCACTCGGAAACGCCGCCGCAGAGCGCCAGCTCGACCTCGCCCAGGCGGAGCATCTGCATCCCCTGAATCAGGGCGGCGTTGCCGGCGGCGCAGGCCGCGCCGATGGAGTAGTGCGGCCCGGTGATGCCGAGGTTCATGGTGATCTCGCCGGCCGGATTGTTCAGGACCGTGCGGGGATTGTGGTGGTGGGTCCAGTAGTTGACGTCGTAGCCGTACTGGCCGATATTGTAGACCTCGTTCTCGGTTTCCACGGTGCCGTGCTCGGTCAGCCCGATGTAGACGCCGGTGGCGGCGCGGTCGTAGGTGGAAAAATCGATGCCGGCGTCGGCCAGGGCCTCGTTGGCGCAGTAGACGCCGATGCAGCCGGCACGGGTCCCCCGGCTGTTTTCCCGCTTCTTGCGGTACCGGGTTTCGGCGAACCGGCAGATGCCGGCCGGATGCACGCCCATGTAGCGCAGGTCGATGGTGGCGATCCCGCTGACCCCGGCCAGGAGATTGGCACGGAATTCGGCCAGATTGGCGGCGCCCGGCGCGGTCAGGCCGACGCCGGTGATGACGATTCGTTGATTATCAGGAAGGTAAGGCATGATACGATGGTGCGGCTCAGACGCGGGCCAGTCCTTTGATGATGCTGGCCACGCTGGTGATGGCCTCGTCGAGTTTGTCGGGCATGGGCCCGCCGGCCTGGGCCATGTCGGGCCGGCCGCCGCCCTTGCCGCCGACGATGGCAGCCACCCGGTTGACCAGATCGCCGGCCTTGATCCGGCCGGTCAGATCCTTGCTCACCATGGCCAACAGCGCGGCCTTGCCCTCGAACTCGCCGCCGAGCACAATGATGCCGTGCGGCATCCGGTCGCGGATCTTGTCGCCGATCTCGCGCAGGGTCTTGGGGGAATCGAGCGGCACCCGGCTGGCCACCACCGGCATGGCATCGATCTCGACGCTCGCTGCCAGCAATTGGTCGAGGTCGGACAGGGCCATGGAGGCGTTGAGGGCGGCGATCTGCTTTTCCAGTTCCTTCTGCCGCTTGAGCAGCCCCTGGATCTTGTCGACCGCGCCTTCGATCGGGCCGGAAATCACCGCGCTGATCGCGGCTGCCTGCCGGGCCAGCTCCTGCACCCAGTGGACGGCTGCCGCCCCGGTGACCGCCTCGATCCGGCGAACGCCGGCGGCGATGCCGGTTTCCATCACGATCTTGAACAGGCCGATGTCGCCGGTCATGCGGGCATGGGTGCCGCCGCACAACTCCTTGCTGAACCCGCCGATGCTCACCACCCGCACCTCTTCGCCGTACTTTTCGCCGAATAGGGCGGTGGCACCCTCGGCGATGGCCTGCTCGCGCCCGAGCAGGGTCGTGGTCACCGGGATGTTTTTGCGGATCTCCGCGTTGACCAACTGCTCGATGGTGCAGATTTCTCCGTGGGTCAGCGGCGAGAAATGGGTAAAATCGAAGCGCAGGCGGTTGTGGTCGACCGCTGAGCCGGCCTGCTTGACGTGGTCGCCCAGCACCTTTTTCATCGCCGCCTGGAGGAGATGGGTGGCGGTGTGGTTGAGCGCGGTGTCGCCACGCCGTTCGGCCACGGTCAATTCAACCCGGATGCCGACGGCCAGGGTTCCCTGCACCAACTGGCCCTCGTGCAGGATGAGTCCCTCCACCGGGGCAAAGGTCTTGTCCACCACGAAGCGGCCGTCCGGCCAGGCGATCTCGCCCCGGTCGCCGATCTGGCCGCCCGATTCGGCATAAAAGGGAGTCTGGGCGCAGAACAGGCGCAGGGTTTCGCCCTCCTGGGCCTCGGTCACCAGTTGCCCGGCCGCGTTGACGATGCCGTCGACGGTCGAGACGCCCTGGGTGGCGCCGTAACCGATGAACTCGGCTTTCTTGCCCCGGCTGCCCAACTCGATGATGCCGGCTTCGAGGTGCTCGACATCGCTGCCCTTCCACGACTTGCGCGACTGCTCGCGCTGCTGTTCCATGGCCCTGGTGAAGCCGGGCTCGTCAAAGGCCACCCCGCGCTCGATGGCGACATCGCGGACGATGTCCACCGGAAAGCCGTAGGTATCGTAGAGCTTGAAGATGAATTCGCCCGGAATGACCGCCCGGTCGCCGGCCTCTTTCCTCAGCCGCCGGATTTCCTGGTCGAGCTTGTTGAGGCCATGATCCAGGGTCTCGCCGAAACGCTCCTCCTCGTTGCTCACCACCTTGGCCAGCAGTTCGCGGGTAGTGGCGAGATGGGGGTAGGCATGCTGCATCTCCTCGGTCACCAGGGCGCAGACGCCGGGGAAAAAGGAGGTCAGCCCCAGGGCGCGGCCGTAGCGAATGGCCCGCCGCATGATCCGGCGCAGGACATAGCCCCGGCCTTCGTTCGAGGGCAGGACGCCATCGGCCACGAGGAAGGTGGTGGCCCGGGCGTGGTCGGCGATGACCCGCATGGAGACATCGTCCGCCCTGTCGGCGTGGTACTGCTTGCCCGCGAGGTTGGCCACGTAGTCGATGATCGGGGTGAACAGGTCGCAGTCGTAGTTGTTGGTCTTGCCTTGGAGCACCGCCGCCACCCGCTCCAGTCCCATGCCGGTGTCGATGGAGGGCCTGGGCAACGGTGTCATCACGCCGTTCTCGTCGCGATAAAACTGCATGAACACCAGGTTCCACAGTTCGAGGAAGCGGTCGCAGTCGCAGCCCAGGGCGCAGTCCGGCCGGCCGCAGCCCACTTCTGGCCCCTGGTCGATGTGGATTTCGGAACAGGGACCGCAGGGACCGGTGTCGCCCATGGCCCAGAAATTGTCCTTCTCGCCCATGCGGATGATCCGTCCCTTGGGCAGGGTGTCGACCTGTTCCCAGATGCCGTAGGCCTCGTCGTCGTCGGTGTAGACCGTGACCCACAGATCCCTAGGGTCAATTCTCAGTTTTTCGGTCAGGAATTCCCAGGCATAGGCGATGGCTTCCTTCTTGAAGTAATCGCCGAAAGAGAAGTTGCCCAGCATTTCGAAGAAGGTGTGATGGCGGGCGGTATAGCCGACGTTTTCGAGATCGTTGTGCTTGCCGCCGGCCCGGACGCTGGCCTGGGCGGTGGTGGCCCGGACATAGGGGCGGGTCTCCTCGCCCATGAACACCTTCTTGAACTGAACCATGCCCGAGTTGACAAAAAGCAGGGTGGGATCGTCGTTGGGCACCAGGGAGGATGCGGGGACCCGGGTGTGCCCCTTGCTCTCGAAGAACTCCAGGAATGATTGGCGAATATCGTTACCGGTCATTGCGTCGTCAGGCGTTGATTTTTCTGGGATGGCCCATCCGGTCCGGCTCGGGCCATCGCCCATGGCGCGAACAGGCGCACCACAACACGCGGAAGCGGGCATTCTCACCGCAAAGGAGTTTATGATACCATGAAATGAAATGTTGCAAAGAAAAAACGACAACCGGTCACATCGATAACCCGACAGGCGGGATGCCGGGGCATCCCGCCTGTCGGTTGCGGGTGGCGCGCGGTCGGCTCGGACCACGCGGTGGTGGACAGGTCAGGAAATCCGATCAGCCCATCTGCTTTTTGGTCTCGACCAGCTGTTCGACCACGGTCGGATCGGCCAGGGTCGAGGTGTCGCCGAAATCGGCGAAATCGTTGGCCGCGATCTTGCGCAAAATCCGCCGCATGATCTTGCCCGACCGGGTCTTGGGCAGTCCCGGCGCCCACTGGATGACGTCGGGGGTGGCGATGGGCCCGATCTCCTTGCGCACGTGCTGGCGCAGCTCGGCCCGCAACTCCTCGCTCTCCTCGGCCCAGGACATCAGGGTGACGTAGGCGAAGATCGCCTGCCCCTTGATCGGATGCGGCATGCCGACCGCCGCCGCCTCGGCCACCGCTTCGTGGGCCACCAGAGCGGACTCGATCTCCGCCGTGCCGAGGCGATGCCCGGACACGTTGATGACGTCGTCGAGCCGGCCCATGATCCAGAAATAGCCGTCCTCGTCGCGGCGGGCGCCGTCCTCGGGATCGTAGGTGTCCGGATAGCGGCCGAAATAGCCCTTTTTATATCGCTCCGGATTGCCGAACACGCCGCGGAGCATGCCTGGCCACGGTTTGCGGATGACCAGGTGGCCGCCCTCGTTGGCCCTGGCCTCCTTGCCCTCTTCGTTGTAGATGGCCGCATCGATACCGGGCAGGGGCATGGTGGCCGAGCCGGGCTTGAGCGGCGTCACGTACGGCAGCGGCGAAATCATGATGCCGCCGGTTTCGGTCTGCCACCAGGTGTCGACGATGGGCAGCTTCTCCTTGCCGATGTTGATGTAGTACCACATCCAGGCCTCGGGGTTGATGGGCTCGCCCACCGAACCGAGGATGCGCAGGCTGGACAGATCCCATTTCCGGGTCGGCTCGACGCCTTCCCGCATGAGCGCGCGGATGGCGGTCGGCGCGGTGTAGAAGATGTTGACCTTGAATTTCTCGACGAGCTTCCAGAAGCGGTCCGGGCCCGGATAGTTGGGCACGCCTTCGAACATGAGCGCGGTGGCGCCCAGTCCCAGCGGCCCGTAGAGGATGTAGCTGTGCCCGGTGATCCAGCCGAGGTCGGCGGTGCACCAGTAGACATCGTCGTCTTTCAAGTCGAACACCCACTGGGCGGTGTGCATGGCATAGGTCAGGTAGCCGCCGGTGGTGTGGACCACGCCCTTGGGCTTGCCGGTGGAGCCGGAGGTGTAGAGGATGAAGAGCATGTCCTCGGCATCCATGGATTCGGGCGGGCACGACGACGAAATATCGGCGGCGCTCACCTCCCGATGCCACCAGCAATCGCGGCCCTCCTTCATCTCGATGTCGATGCCGGCCCGCCGGACCACCACGCAGGTCTCGACGCTGGGGCAGGTCTGCAACGCTTCGTCGGCGTTGACTTTCAGAGGGATGGCCTTGCCACCACGCAACACGGCATCGGCCGTGATCAGCACTTTGGCGTGGCAGTCCTCGATCCGGCTCTGGAGGGCCACGGCGGAAAATCCGCCGAACACCACCGAATGGACCGCGCCGAGCCGGGCGCAGGCCAGGAGCGAAATGGCCAGCTCGGGCACCATGGGCAGATAGATGGCCACCCGGTCACCCTTTTTCACGCCCTTTTTCTTGAGCACGTTGGCGAACCGGCAGACCTCATCGTGCAGCATCTGATAGGTGTAGATGCGGACATCCTCCTCCGGCTCTCCCTGCCAGATGATGGCGGCCTTGTTGCGCCGGCCGTCGGTGAGATGGCGGTCCAGGCAGTTGGCGGAGATATTGAGCCGGCCGCCCTGGAACCACTTGACCTCGGGAACGGACAGGTCGTACTCCAGCACCTTGTCCCATTTTTTGTCCCAGGTGACCAACTCCTCCGCCCGTTTGGCCCAGAAACCCTCTGGGTCCTCCATGGAGTGCGCATACGCCTTCTTATACTCGTCCATCGACTTGACCCAGGCCTGTGCACGTCCCTTTTCCGGTGGCTGGAATACTTTGCCCTCGGCCAACAAACTGGTGATTTTGTCTTCCATTGCACTCATAGGATTCCCCCCTCAACGTAAAGCCTTGTGTCACAACCCATGCCCATCCGCATCGAACCGACGCGGACCGGCACGGCCAGCCTCCTTTGGAAGTGCAGCCACCGGCCACCACTGCCGGCGGCACAACGACAACGGCCCGAACCGCCGGCGCCCGGACGGCTTCGGGCAGCACTCCAAAATTGAATATGTACAGAAGTTTTGCAAAAAAAGAAAACGATTACCGAGCGTCAATCCGACGGAAATGCATTTTCCCTGAGAAAGAGACTCACTTTCGGCTCCATTGAGCGACATGCATCAGCGCGATCGGATGTCGGCATCAATTTCCCTGCTGTTTCGGGACGATACCCGGCCACCGTTCGGCAGGCCGCATGCGCTCCGCGCCGATATTTGTCCGGACAAACGATTGACGGAACGCCAGGCATCCCTTACCACTATGTCCAAACAGCAATCCGTCGCCGCGCAGGGCCCGTATCAACCGTATCCGGCCCGCCGGCGCTTCACCCGAAGGAGGGTTCCATGGTTGTCAACGACTGGATTCATGCATTCGCCGGTTCCTTCATTCTTCTTTCCCTGGCCCTGGGCGTCGACAGCTCGGCCAATCCCCTGTTCCTCAGCCGGTACTGGCTGCTGCTCACCGCCTTTGTCGGCGCCAATCTCCTGCAGTTCGGCTTCAGCAAATTCTGCCCGCTGGGACTGATCCTGAAAAAACTGGGCGTGCCGGAAACCAGGGAACCCGGGGCCTGAACCAGCCGCCGCCTGTGCCGCCTCAACCGCGCCGGGTCCGAGACCGGCCGCGGATCAATCGCGGCAGACAGCAGAGGGAAACCAGCGCCAGTCCGGCGAGCAAATAGGGCGGGAAACAGCCCATTACGAACTTGAAGGCCTGGTCGGCGATGAGGTCCGGCGGCCAATCGGGATGAACGCCGGCCTGGCTGCGCCTGAACAGTTGGATCACGCCGGCATAGGCCAGGCCGATGATGCCGTAGGCCGCGTTGAACACCAGTCCCTTGAAGCTCAGCACCGTGGCCCGTTGCTGCGAGTCGGTGAGAGCGTTGAGGTAGTGGCTGGTGAAATAACTGGTCATGGTCAGGCCGATGAAGACCAGCATCATCGGCAATGCCCCATAATAGGGGATGAAAAGGGGCAGGAGCAGCAACGCCGTCAGCGCGACCAGCCCCACCAGCAGGGCGTTGGTGCCCGGCGAAAAACGCTCGGCCATCACTCGGGCCAGCCGGGGGATGAACAGACCGATCACCGCCGCCGCCGACCCCAACAACCCGAAGCTGGCCTCGGGCAGACCGACCAGGCGGTAGTACTCGCTGGTCAGGGTGGCGAGCATCCGCAGGGTGTGGTCAAAAACCGTGGCGAAAAGAATGACGGCCAGGACCAGGGGCGTGCCCAGAATCCACCTGCCGGCCCGGACAATCAGACGCGGTGCTTCCCACAAAGCGGCCGACTCGGTCCGGGACCGGAATCGCCCCGCCCCGCTCCGGGGTTCCCGCATCCGCGCGGTGGTTGCCAGCGCCAGCAGGCCGAACACCAGGGTCAGATAAAGGGGGTAGCGCATGGTGGCCTGCAAGGTGACGGCCGTGCCGGGCGCCATCCATCCGAGCACCCGATTGACCATGTCGGGATCGTAGACCATGGCTCCGATGGTCATGGCAAAGATGTAGCCGACACTCTGGGCGCGCATCTGCACCTCCAGGACCCTGGGCCAGGCGGCGGCCTGCCCGTGGGCGACCAGGGTATCGTAGGCCAGGGCCTCGTCGGCGCCGCTGGCCATGGCCTCGGCCAGGCCGCTGAGCACCCTGTTGCCCAGAAACGCCCAGAAAATGACCTGCGGATTGCCCAGCGGCACGAAGGCGATGAGCGCCGTTTCGGCGACCATCAAGAGGGAGGTGGCGATCAGCAGCAACCGTCTGCCCAGAAGATCGGCCAGGGCGCCGGACGGGACCTCGGCCAGCACGATGGTGACGGCCCAGACGGTGTTGAGCACGGCGAACTGCTCCAGGCTCAGGCCGTAATCGAGAAAGAGGACGGTGAAGACCGGATAGTAGAACCGGGCGTTGAACAGGACGCGAAAAACGATGAACAGGCGGATGTTGGGTACGGCATAGGGCGAAGAAACGGGTCCCGCCGGTCGTGTTGCCCCTTGTGCCAATGAACGCTCCCCTTCTCCTCCGTGTTCTCTCCCGCCGTCCCGCTCGCCGCCGCCGGTCACCCCCGCGCGCAACGCAGCCACGGCCCCCAACAAAAGAACCCTGGCCGTTGCAGTCCCCAACGGGACGAAACGGACGGGGTTGCACTGCCCTACGCCGCCTGTCGTCCGCGTCGGTCAACGCGACCCAGGCGCCGGCCCCCTCACATCCTGCGATACAGCTCCAGCACCCGCTCCTTGGTCATGACCTGCTGCCAGTCCTTGCCGAAGCAGTTCTCCCACAGCGGCGCCAGGCCCAGGGCCACGTTGGCCATGGTGTCCATGGCCTGGTCGTCGAGGTTGGCGGTCAGGTTGCGCGGCAGATGGATATCGTGCTTTTCCATCATCCGGCGGAATTCCCTGACTCCTGCCGGATAGACATCCTCCAGGTAGTCGAAGGTGATGCAGCAGCCGATGCCGTGGTGGGTGCCGAGCACGAAGGACAGCCCGTAGGAGAGGGCGTGGCAGGCGCCGACCTGGGAATAGGCGATGGACATGCCGCCGAAGTAGGAGGCCATCATCAGCTTGTCGTCCTTGTCGGGGTGGTCGTCGAGGAAGACCTGGCGGCAGAGTTCGATCGATTTTTCCCCGTAGGCCCGGCTGAATTCGTTTAAGTAGGTGCCATGGAGGGATTCGACATCGTGGATGTAGCAGTCCATGCCGGTGTAGAACCACTGATTCTTGGGCACGCCGGCCAGCAGTTCGGGGTCGAGCACGATCTGGTCGTAGAGGGTGTAGTCGGAGTTGATGCCCAATTTCTTGACCGGCCCGGTGAGCACGGTGGTGCGGGAGATCTCGGCGCCGGTGCCGGCCAGGGTCGGCACGGCCGCGTGGTACACCGCCGGATTCTTGATCAGATCCCAGCCCTGGTAATCGGCGGCCGAACCGGGGTTGTTGAGCAAAAGCGAGATCGCCTTGGCGATGTCCATGGTCGCGCCGCCGCCGATGCCGATAATGCCGTCCGGCTTGCGCGGGCTGTAGGCCCGGATCTGGGCGACCAACTGGTCGATGTAGCCGGTCTTGGGCTCGTCGTCGACATTGACCGGCAAGAGCAGATCGCCCTGCTCCAGGGGCAGGCGGCCTTCGAGGGGCTTGCCCTTGAACACGTCGTCGAGGACGAACACCATGAAGGACTCGGGCGTCAGCCGGTTGGGTTTGAGGATATCGCCCAGTTGATTGAAACAACCGCGGCCGAAAACGATACGGGGGACTATTTTGAAATTTCTGTACATCGGATATGGTACCAGGTGAAGGAAGGACGACTTGGCCGGCAGGACACGAACCGATGGGCGCGGGGCCATGCCGGAGGCGAAGAACAAATGTTCCATCTGTACCAGATGGCGGGCCAAATCTCAAGAATGATGTCGGCATTCCGGCCGGAGCGGACGCTTCGGCCGCGCCGGCGCCGGGAAAAGCGATGAAGGAAATCGAGCTGCTGACCAGGGAACTGTACGCCGACATCCCCCAGGGCACCCTTTACCATTACACCACGTTCAGCGGCCTGCTCGGCATTGTCAAAAGCCGGGCGCTCTGGGCCAGCGACATCCGCTACATGAACGATTCCGCCGAGTTGCGACATACAGCCGACCTGATCGCCGCTGAAGTGCGCGAACGGATCGACAGCGGCCACGCCAACTCCGGCCTGCTGTCCCTGTTCCTCGACTGGGTCGCGCACCGGATCACCAACGGCCGCATGCTGTTCGGCGCCTCCTTCCGCTCGCACGGCAACCTGCTGAGCCAGTGGCGGGGCTACAGTTCGCCGGGCAAGGGGGTCAGCCTGGGGTTCTGTCCCGAATACATCGGCTGCTGCGCCCAGCGGCAGCGGTTCATGATCGGCAAGTGCATCTACGAGCCGGCGCGGCAGCGGGCCCTGATCCGCCAGGTGATCGACGCGGTGGAGACGCTGGCCGCCGGGCTCAGTTGCGAGGACCTGCCGGCCGGAGAGCGGAGCGCCGGCTACCGGTCGGCCTTCACAGCCATGGAAACCGACCTGCTGCGGATCGCCGCCATCCTCAAGCACCCGTCGTTCCGCGAAGAAAAGGAGTGGCGCGTCGTCTCGCCGGTGTTCGCCAACAGCGCCGAATCCCCGGTCCTCTTCCGCGAGGGGCACGCCATGCTGGTGCCCTACATCGAATTCGATCTCAGTCTGGACGGCAGGCCGCTGGCCATGGACCACCTCTACCTGGGACCCACGGCCAATATCAATATCTCGATGAATTCGCTCAAGATGTTCCTGGAGCGCAACGGCATCGTCCCCCAGCGCGGCATCGATTACTGCCAGATTCCGTTCCGGCAGCGGTAGACGCCGTCCCGGCGAAGACGCGCCGGTCAGATGAATTTTTCCTGCTCGATCCAGGCACGGGTGCCCAGCGAGGCGCAGGCCAGGCTGGCCACCTCGCCGGCCCGTTCGAGGCTTAAGAGAAAATCGTTTTCCAGGATGTAATGGCAGAAGGCGCCGTGGAAGATGTCGCCGGCGCCCAGCGTGTCCATCACCTTGACCGGCATCACCGGCACCTCGCTCGATTCGCCGCCGGTGTGGACCAGGATCGGCTCGCCGTCCCTGGTGATGGCAATATGCTCGATGCCGAAGCCGCACAGGCTGGCGATGACGCTGTCCGCGCCGGTGCAGCCCGGCGGGCGGAAGACACGGGAGCAGATGGCGTAATCGACCAGGGGCAGCAAGGCTTCCAGCCCCTCCTTCCAACTGCCGCCGTCAAGGACTACCGGGATGCGCATCGACCTGGCCCAGGCGGCCAGCTGCACCGCTTGCGGCAGATAGTAGCCGTCGAGCATGAGGATGTCGGCATACTCCAAAGTGGTTTCGTTGACGCAGTCCTGGCGGAGTTTGCGCAGATCGGTGTTGGAGTACACCACGCTGCGTTCGCCATTGGCCAGATCGACGATGATGGCGGACAAAACCGGCGGCCGGCGGGGCTGGTCGGTGCTGTCGACCAGATGCACCTTGTGGTCGGCCAGATCCGCCTTGGCGACATGGGCCAGGGGATGCTGCCCCAGTGCGGTGATCAGCGAGGCCTCGTTGCCGAAGGCGGCGAAGGTGACGGCGGCGTTGGTCGCCGGTCCGCCGGCATAGACCAGTTGCCGCTCGGCCTTCAGTTTCTGGTTGCGTTCGAGATGATGGGGCACATAGTAGACGATATCGGCTGTCGCCAAACCGAGGAAGACACCTGTGCGCATGGGCTCTGTTCACGGCGGTGAAGGGGATCTGTGCAGGATTCGGGTTCCGAATGATAATCGGAATCGAGGCAAAGGGAAGACCTTCCCGGGAAAAAAACGAGTTTCTCCCAAAAAAATCAACATACAGGAGGATGATATGGCTCTCACCGCATCGACCATGTTGGCGCTTGGCGCCGAGGCACCGGCGTTCTCCCTGCCCGCCACCGACGGTTCCGTCGTCAGCCGCGACGATTTCGCCGTAGCGGCCGGTCTGCTGGTGGTCTTTCTCTGCAACCACTGCCCTTATGTCAAACATGTCCAGGGCGAGTTGGCCGCCATCGGCCGCGCCTACATCCCCAAGGGCATCGCCATGGTCGGCATCAACAGCAACGACGCCACCGCCTACCCGGACGACAGCTTCGCTCGCATGGACGAGGAGGCCCGACGGGCGGGCTACCCCTTCCCCTATCTCTTCGACGAGACGCAGGAGGTGGCCAAGGCTTATCACGCCGCCTGCACCCCGGATATTTTTTTGTTCGACCGTGATCGGCGCCTGGTGTATCGGGGCCAGCTGGACAACGCCCGGCCGGGCAGGGATGTGCCGGTGACCGGCCGGGATCTGCGCCGCGCCCTGGACGCCCTGCTGGCCGGCCAACCGATTCCCGAGGAGCAGCGGCCGAGCATGGGCTGCAACATCAAATGGAAACCCGGCAACGAACCGGGATACTTCCCGGGGCACTAACGCCGGCAGAAAAGTGCACGGAAAAAAGACCGCCGCGCCGGCGACCACGAGGCCGACCCGATGTTCTGGCCCGGCCAATCCGTCTTGATGGTTTATTGATGGGTTTTCCTGACTTCTTGACCGTATCTTGATACCGAAGGTGGTAAAAAGACAGGCAATACCCTGTTCATGACCCGCGCTCGCGATGGGCGGCCGGTGTCTATGAACAAACGGTCGGGAGAACGATCATGGACATGTTCGCGTGGCTGCAAACGGGTCTTTTTTTCACCACCCTGCTGCTTCTGGTCAAGCCGCTTGGCATCTACATGGCCAGGGTCTACCGGGGCGAGCGTACCCTGCTGTCGCCTCTTCTCGCCCCCTGCGAAAACCTGCTGTATCGGATCTGCGGGGTCAACCCGGACAAGGAAATGGACTGGCGGCACTACACCGTCGCCATGCTGCTGTTCAACCTGACGGGAATGGCAGCGCTGTTCGCCCTGATGGGCATGCAGCACCTGCTTCCCTTCAATCCGCGCGGCCTGCCACCCTTCACCTGGCAACTGGCGCTCAACACCGCGGTCAGCTTCGTCACCAACACCAACTGGCAAGCCTACAGCGGCGAGGCGGCGGCCAGCTACCTTACCCAGATGACGGGGCTGACGGTGCAGAATTTCGTTTCCGCCGCCACCGGCCTGGCCGTGATCATCGCTCTGATCCGCGGCTTTTCCCGCCGCACTACCGCCCTGATCGGCAACTTCTGGGTTGACCTGAGTCGCGGCGTGCTCTACATCCTGCTGCCGCTCTCCCTGACCGCCGCCCTCCTCCTCGTTTCCCAAGGGGTGATCCAGAATTTCAGCCCCTATCGAACCGTTCTCCTGCTTCAACCCTTCAATATCGATACGCCGGCCGGGCAGGAAACCGTCGCCGAGGTCACCCTGCCCATGGGGCCGGTCGCCTCCCAGGAGGCGATCAAGGAACTGGGGACCAACGGCGGCGGCTTCTTCAACGCCAACTCGGCCCATCCCTTCGAGAACCCGACTCCTTTCTCCCACCTGCTGGAAATCCTGCTCATCCTGGTGATCCCGGCCGCCCTCACCCATACCTTCGGCGTCATGGTCGGCAATACCCGCCAGGGCTGGGCCCTGTTTTCGGTCATGCTCCTCCTCCTGATATTCTCTTTTGGCGCCCTCCAGTGGGTCGAGACCGATGCCGCGCCGCAACTGAGTCAATTCGGCATCGAGGGCGGCAACATGGAGGGCAAGGAGGTCCGTTTCGGCCAAGCCGCGACCAGTCTGTTCGAGGTGGCCACCTCCGCCACCTCCTGCGGCGCGGTGGCCGCCATGCACGACTCGCTCACCCCCCTCGGCGGCATGATTCCCTTGAGCCTGATACTGCTGGGGGAAATCGTGTTCGGCGGGGTCGGCTCCGGTCTCTATACCATGCTGGCCTTTGCCGTGATCGCCGTTTTCGTGGCCGGGCTGATGATCGGCCGGACGCCCGAGTACCTGGGCAAGAAGATCGAGGTGCGCGAGATGTGGCTGTCCATCGTGACCATCCTCATCGCCGGTGTGGTGGTGCTGATCCTCTCCGGCATCGCCATGGTCACGCCCTCGGCAACGGCGTCCATGGCCAACGCCGGCGCCCACGGCCTGTCCGAGGTGCTCTATGCCTTTGCCTCCATGGCCAACAACAACGGCAGCGCCTTTGCCGGCCTGAACGCCGACACCAATTTTTACAACCTGCTCGGAGCCCTGGCCATGCTCATCGGCCGCTTCGTGCCGGCGGTGGCGATGCTCGCCATGGCCGGTTCTCTGGCCGCCAAAAAGTACGTGCCACCCAGCCTGGGTACCCTGCCCACCGACAAGCCGCCCTTTGCCCTCTGGCTGCTCCTGGTCATCCTCATTGTCGGTGCCCTGACCTTTTTCCCGGCCCTGGCCCTGGGGCCGATTGCCGAGCATCTGACCGTGCCGGGAGGCAACTGACGCCATGGCGAAACATATTCCTGCGCCCCAATCGGCCTTTGACAAAAAACTGCTGGCGGACGCGCTCATCGAGTCCCTGAAAAAATTCGATCCGCGCCAGCTCTGGCGCAACCCGGTGATGCTGGCGGTGGAGATCGCCTCCGCCATCACCCTGGTGACCTTCGTGCTCTCGCTCACCGGCCTGAACCGGGAGCCGGCCTGGTTCACCGGCGTCGTCTCGATCTGGCTCTGGCTAACGGTATTTTTTGCCACCTTTGCCGAGGCCCTGGCCGAAGGGCGGGGCAAGGCGCGGGCGGCCAGCCTGCGCCGGGCGCGCACCACGGTCATGGCCAAGCGGCTCGCCAGCCCGGATCGTGCCGACAGTTACGCCATGGTCGGCGCCGGCGAACTCCGCAAGGGCGACCACATCCTGGTGGAGGCGGGCGAACTGATCGCCGGCGACGGCGAGGTGGTGGCCGGCGCCGCTCTGGTCAACGAAGCGGCGGTGACCGGCGAATCGGCCCCGGTAGTCCGCGAATCGGGCGGCGACCGCAGCGCGGTCACCGGCGGCACCACGGTCGTCGCCAACGCCATCGTCGTCCGGATCACCGCCAATCCCGGCGAGACCTTCCTCGACCGGATGATCGCCCTGATCGAGGGCGCCAAACGCCGTAAAACCCCCAACGAGGTGGCCCTGGAGGTCCTGCTGATCGCCCTGACCCTGGTCTTCTTCCTGGTCTGCGCCAACATCAGCCCGCTGTCCGTCTACAGCGCCGCGGCCTCCGGCCAGGGCAGTCCCGTCTCGTTGACCGTGCTGGTGGCCCTGTTCGTCTGCCTGGCGCCCACCACCATCGCCGCGCTGCTGCCCGCCATCGGTATCGCCGGCATGGACCGCCTTTTCCGGAAAAATGTCATCGCCCTTTCCGGCCGGGCCATCGAGGCTGCCGGCGATGTCAACGTGCTCCTACTCGACAAAACCGGTACCATTACCCACGGCAACCGGGAAGCGGTCGCCTTTGTGCCGGTGGCCGGGCATACCGAACGGGAGGTGGCCGAGGCGGCCCTGATGGCCTCGCTGGCCGACGAAACCCCGGAGGGCCGGAGCGTGGTCAGCTTGGCCCAACGGCAGTTCAATCTGTTCACGACCGGGCTGCCCGCCGGCGCGGTGGCCGTTCCCTTCAGCGCTGCCACCCGCCTCTCCGGGATCGATGTCGATGGCGTGCGCTATCGCAAGGGCGCCGCCGACTCGATCGCTACGTTTGTCGGCGAGCAGGGAGGCACCGTGCCCGGAGATATGGAAAGCAAGGTGGCGGCCATCGCCCATGCCGGGGCGACGCCGCTGGTGATTTGCCGAGGAATCGTGATCCTGGGGGTGGTCAACCTCAAGGACATCGTCAAGATCGGCATTCAGGAACGGTTCCGCCTGCTCAGAAACATGGGCATCAGAACGGTGATGATCACCGGCGACAATCCGCTCACCGCCGCCGCCATCGCCGCCGAGGCCCAGGTCGACGACTTCCTCGCCGAGGCCAGGCCCGAGGACAAGCTGCGCCTGATCAGGGAAAACCAGGAGGCCGGGTTCATGGTGGCCATGACCGGCGACGGCACCAACGATGCCCCGGCCCTGGCCCAGGCCGACGTGGCCGTGGCCATGAACACCGGCACTCAGCCGGCCCGCGAGGCGGCCAACATCATCGACCTGGACAGCAATCCGACCAAGCTGCTCGACATCGTCGAGATCGGCAAGCAGATCCTCATGACCCGCGGCAACCTGACCACCTTCAGCATCGCCAACGATATCGCCAAGTACTTCGCCATCATCCCGGCGGCGCTGGCGGCTATCTATCCCCAACTGGGGGCGCTGAACATCATGCGGCTCGCCAGCCCCCACAGCGCCATCCTGGCGGCGGTCATCTTCAATGCCCTCATCATTCCGCTGCTGGTTCCGCTGGCGCTGAAGGGCTCGAAATTCCGGCCCATGCCTGCGGAGAACCTGTTGATTTTCAACCTCCTGATCTACGGCGTCGGCGGCATTGTCGTTCCCTTTATCGGCATCAAGGTCATTGACCTGGGCCTCGGCCTGCTCCTGTGAAGACCATCGACAGACAAGGAATCGCGCCATGAAAGAGATCCGCCCCGCCCTGCTCATGCTGCTTCTGTTCACCCTCATCTGCGGCGGTCTGTACCCGGCCGTGGTCACCGGCCTGGCCCAGCTTCTTTTTCCTGCCCAGGCGGACGGCAGCCTGATCGCCGACGCAACGGGCAGAGTGATCGGCTCCGCCCTCATCGGCCAACCGTTTTCCGACCCGAAGTACCTGTGGCCGCGGCCTTCGGCAACCGGCGGATTCGCCTACAACCCCCTGGCTTCGGGCGGCGCCAACATAAGCCCCGCCAGCCCGGCTTATGGCAAAACGATTGGCGAGCGGCTGGGCAAACTGCCCGCCGCCGGCCTGACCGGCCCGATCGCCGCCGACCTGGTGCAAGCCTCGGGCAGCGGCCTCGATCCCCATGTCTCGCCCGAAGCCGCAGCGGCGCAAGTTCCGCGTATCGCTCAGGCGCGGGGCCTGAGCGAGGCACGGGTCGCCGACATGCTTGCCGCCCATCTGGAAACGCGCCAGTTCGGCTTCCTGGGTGCGCCGCGCATCAACGTCCTGGCGGTCAACCTGGCCCTGGACGCAGCGGCGCCATGAACGCGTTCCGGCGGTGGCCGGCGCGTCCCGTTTGTCCGGTGGTCTGGTTATGAGGTTGGGGCCAACGGGACGGTTGTGCAGACGAATGGTTGAAAACGGCTATGCAATACACGAAGAAGAAGGAACGCCTTGCCCTGGCGGCAGGGTGTGGTATCGCGCTTGCGCTCATCCTGTTTGCCGTTTTTGCAAAATTCGGCGACAGTTCGCCATCGGTGTCGACCGGCTATAAAGCCGTTCTTGCCAGGAAAGAACTGCTCGCCCGTATGCGTCTGCAACTGCTGAAGTCCGTCGAAATGGAAAAGAGCGCGGTCATGGCGCTCGCCAACCCGAAATCCGTGGAGTACGCGAATCAATCGAGAGTAGCCTCGGCCGCGGTGGATCAAGACCTCGCAGCCCTCCGTTCGCTGGTCGACAACGGATTCATGGCAAACGAGAAAAAGCTTTTCGAGGAATTCGCCGTCTGTTGGATGGAACTCGGCAAGGTCGATCAGATCACCTTGCTTCGGACGGTTGCCAACGCCAACCTCAGGGCGGCCGTCCTTTCCAGAGGAAGAGGGGAGGAAAGCATGCACAGGTTCGAGGAGGCCCTGGCCAGTATCCACGCCTCTTCGGCGGGCAGCCCGGATGCTGGCCAGGTGGCTGTCCAGGCATCCCGCGCGCTGATCGCCGCACTCAAGATATTCAATCTGCACACCCCCTACATCATCGAGGTGAACAGCGCCGAAATGGGTCTGATCGAAACCCGAATCCATGCAGAGGAACAGGTGGCGAGCCAGTCCCTCGCGGCACTGGAGGAACTCAGCGGCAACGAAAAGGCCGAGGAGATTGCCCAAGCGAAAGCCTCCTTCGCCGAATTCGTTGACGTAACCAGCCAAGTGATGCAGCTTTCGCGCCAGAACAGCGATATTGCATCCCTGATGCTTTCCCTGGAGAAGAAACGGATCATCGCGGCCCAGTGCGACGATATCCTCACCGCTCTGGAAGAGACGATCAACCACAAAACATCCGAAGCCACGAGATAAACACCATGCCCCTTACAATATATATCAGCGGAATAACGTCATTCTTCCCCGAGCGGCCCATTGAACTCAGGCATCGGTCCGATAGGACGATAATCCGGTGCGGGCACAGTCGGTGCCACGCTTCCGGACAACCATCCCGGTCTTCCCATGTATCCGGATCGTGAAGAACACCGCCCGTCCCCGGAGGCTCTGCTCCGGGTGGCCCAGGCGGAAGAACAGGAACAGCGGCGCGGCCGGCTGACCATATTCCTGGGGTATGCCGCCGGGGTCGGCAAAACCTACGCCATGCTGAAGGCTGCCCAACAGCTCAGGGATGAAGGCCGCGAGGTGGTGGCCGCCTATGTCGAATCCCACGGCCGGGCGGAAACCGACGCCCTGCTGGCGGGGCTGGAGGTGCTGCCGCCGGCCCGGTATCCGCATCAGGGAGTGGAACTGGCCGAACTCGACCTCGATGCCGTCCTGGCCCGCGAGCCGGAACTGGCGCTGGTCGACGAACTGGCCCATACCAACGCGCCCGGCTGCCGCCACGAAAAGCGCTGGCAGGACGTCGAGGAACTGCTGACCGCCGGCATCGACATAGCCACCACGGTCAATGTCCAGCATTTCGAAAGCGCCAGCGACATCGCCGCCCAGATCACCGGCATCCCGGTGCGGGAAACCGTGCCCGACAGCCTGCTGGACCAGGCGGCCGAGGTCATGCTGGTGGACATTCCGCCCGAAACCCTGCTGCAACGGCTGCGCCAGGGCAAGGTCTATGTGCGGGAGCAGGCTTCCCAGGCGGTCCGGCAATTCTTCCGGCCCGGCAACCTGATCGCCCTGCGGGAGATGGCCCTGCGCCGAACCGCGGTCCGGGTGGACGACGACATGCGGACCTACATGGCGACCCGCGCCATCGCCGGGCCCTGGCCGGTGGCCGAACGGCTCCTGGTCTGCGCCAGCGGCAGTCCGTACAGCGAACGCCTGATCCGCGCCACCAGGCGGCTGGCCGACGAACTCAAGGCGCAATGGTTCACCGTTTATGTCGAGACTCCGCGGCTCGCCAGGGAACAGCAGGAGAACCGGCAACGGGTCTGGCGCGACCTCCGCCTGGCCGAGAGCCTGGGCGCCGAGGTGGCCACCGTCACCGCCCCGTCGGTGCCCAGGGCGATCGTCGAATACGCCGTGCGCCACAACGTCACCCGGATCGTGGTCGGCAAGCCCGCCAAACCCCGCTGGCGGGAACTGCTGCGGCCGCCGATCGTCGACCAGATCATCCGTCTGAGCGGTTCGATCCACGTCCAGGTGCTCAGTTTCGAGCAGGAGGTGCCGCCCGCCGGGATTCCGGCCCTGAGCCCCACCAGGATCGGCCCCTGGGCGCACTACCTGGTCAGCCTGGCCCTGGTGGCGGTGGCGACCGCCCTGCCCTTGCTGCTCTGGCCCCGCATTTCGCCGACCAATCAGGTCATGATCTACCTGCTGGCGGTGGTGCTGGTTGCAATGCGCTTCGGCCGGAATCCGGCCGTGTTCACCGCCGTCTTCGGGGTGCTGGCCCTCGATTTCTTTTTTATCGCACCCCGGTGGAGCTTCACCGTTACCGATACCGAATATCTGGTCACCTTCCTCGGCCTGTTCACCGTCGGCGTGGTGATCAGCACCCTGATGGCCGAGACCAAAATGCGCGCCGAGGCCTTGCGGGAGCGTGAAATCCAGACCGAAAGCCTGTATTATTTAAGCCGCGATCTGGCGGTGGCCATCGATATGGCGTCCATCCTGGAGGCAGTGCGGAAAAATGTCGGCGAATCCCTACAGGCGCATCTGGCGGTGCTCATCGCCGACCCGGAGGACGAACAGATGCGGGTTGCCGCGCTCGGCGAGAACCTGGCGCTCGACGCCAAGGAGATGGCCGTGGCCGACTGGGCCTACCGCAACCGGCGGCCGGCGGGCAACGGCACCGAAACCCTCGGCTCGGCGCACCTCCTCTACCTGCCCCTGTGCACGGCGAGCCGATGCTTCGGCGTCCTGGGGGTGGCGCTGGCCGCGGCGGCGGACTATCGTTCCCCCCATCACCGCCGGCTGCTCGATGCCTTCGGCGCCCAGATCTCCCTGGCCATGGAGCGCGTGCACCTGGCCCGCCAGGCGGAACAGGCCCAGGTGCTGGAGGCCCGCGAGACCCTGGAACGGGCCCTGCTCAATTCCATTTCCCACGACCTCCGGACCCCGCTGGTCACCATCATCGGTGCCTTGAGCAGTGTGTGCGGCGATGCGCCGCCCCTGCCCGAGCCGAAAAAGCGGGAACTGCTGCGCTGTGCCTGGGACGAGGCCGAGCGGCTGAACCGGTTTGTCGGCAACCTGCTCGACATGACCCGGCTGGAGGCCGGGGAAATGCGGATCAACCGCGAGCCCTGCGATATCCAGGATCTGATCGGCAGCGCCCTGACCATCCTCGACCAAAAGCTGGCCGGCCGGGATGTGAGCGTGCAACTGGCAGAGGGCTTGCCCCTGGTCGGCATCGACATGGTACTGATGACCCAGGTGCTGGTCAACCTGCTCGATAACGGCCTGAAATACTCGCCAGCGGAAAGTCCCCTGGAAATCGCCGCCCGCATCGACGGCGGCCATCTGGTCCTGGAAGTGCTGGACCGGGGACCGGGCGTGGCGGAACAGGATCTGCAACGGATGTTTGAAAAATTCTATCGCCTGCCGGTGCCGGAAGGCGTCGGCGGAACGGGATTGGGCCTGTCCATCTGCAAGGGCATCGTCGAGGCCCATCACGGTACCATCTGTGCCGCAAACCGCGCCGGCGGCGGATTGCGCGTCGTCTGCCGCCTCCCTGTGCAGCCATGAACGAACCATCGAGCCAGGGGCAACCGTGCCGCATTCTGATTGTCGACGATGAACCGGCGATCCGGCGGTTTCTCCACGCAGCGCTGGCCGACGACCGGTTTACGCTCGTTCAGGCCGAAAATGGTCATGCGGCGCTGGCGGCTGCAGCCTCAACCAGGCCGGACGTCATCCTCCTCGACCTGGGCCTGCCTGATCTGGACGGCGTGGAAGTAATCGCGCGGCTGCGGCAATGGTCGCAGGTGCCGATCATCGTCCTGTCGGTGCGCGACCGCGAGGCCGACAAGGTCCGGGCCCTGGACGCGGGCGCCGACGACTATCTCACCAAGCCCTTCGGCGTGGACGAGTTGCTGGCCCGCATCCGGGTGATGCTGCGGCGAGCCGTGCAGCAGGCACCGGAACCGGTCATCCGCGTCGGCGAACTGGAACTCGATCTGGCCTGCAGGCTGATCATGCTGGGTGGCAAGCCCGTGGCGCTGACGCCCACCGAGTACGAACTGCTGCGCCTGCTCGCCACCAACGCCGGCAAGGTGCTCACCCACCGCCAGATACTCAAGCGGATCTGGGGGGCCGCCTACCTGGAACAGCCACACGTCCTGCGGGTCAACATCAGCAATCTCCGCCGCAAGATAGAGACCGACGCCTCGCGGCCGCGCTACATCCTCACCGAGTCGGGCGTGGGCTACCGTTTCAGGAGCGATTCCTAAGCCGCGCCCGACCGCCTGGATCGGGCAGCCCTTCTTTTTAGGTACTCCTGATTGACGAACCGCCCCGCCGGCCTTATCTATCAAATAAAGCGATCAAATCGTCCCGATTTTTCGAGGAAACACCCGTCTCCCCGACCTGATCGCCGGGGCATGACCAACCCCTTTCCTCTGTGTCCCATCCGGAACGTCGACCCGACAAGGAGGTGCACCATGCTGGATATCCGACACATTCTCGTTCCCATCGATCTTCGCGTCCATACCCCGGCCCTTGCCGACGTGGCCCTCGCCATGGCCGACCGGCTCGGGGCGGAGCGGACGACCTTTCTCCATGTTCTGCCCCATCTCCCGGACCTGAGCGATTACCTGCCCGACACCCTCGCGCGGCTTGACGATGGCTTCCGTGCCCATGCCGAGGAAAAGATGACCGCCTTTCTCGATTCGGTCAGGGATCGGGCCGCCCATATCGACGGCGTGGTGGTCGACGGCGAAACGGCCGAGGCCATCCTGGCCTATGCCCGCGCCGACAAGGTCGATCTCATCGTCATCGCCACCCACGGCACCAAGGGCATCGAAAAGGTGCTGCTGGGCAGCGTGGCGGACCGGGTCATCAAGGGCGCCCCCTGCCCGACCCTGGTGTTCAACCCCTTTGGCGACACGCGGGGCTACGAGGTCTGCAAGCCGCTGAGTTCGTGCATCGAAACCGTCTGACCGACAACCACAACACAGGAGGACATGCCATGAGACAGCACTACACCCTGATCGCCGCGATGGCCCTTGCGTTTCTCGCCGAAACGGCGCGGGCGGACATCACCGTCCCCATGAACATGGCCGATGAAAAAGGGGCCGGGCCGGCCATCGGCACCGTGGTGATCAGCGAATCGCCCTACGGCCTGGTGTTCACACCGGCGCTCACCGGTCTGCCGCCGGGCCTGCACGGCTTCCATATCCATGAAAATCCCACCTGCGCGCCCAAGGAACAGGACGGCAAGATGGTGCCCGCCCTCGCGGCTGGCGGCCATTACGATCCGGCCGGAACAAAGCGGCATGGCATGCCCTGGGGCGATGGCCATCTCGGCGACCTGCCGGCCCTGTACGTTGACGCCACCGGCGCCGCCACCAACCCGGTCCTGGCGCCCCGGCTGAAGATGAACGATGTCAAGGGCCGCTCGCTGATGATCCACGCGGGCGGCGACAACCATGCCGACCATCCGGCTCCGCTGGGCGGCGGCGGTGCGCGGGTCGCCTGCGGCGTGATCCCCTGAGATCCCGACAGGGCAAGGATACGCCGCGCCCGCCGGCCCGTGTCATGAAGGAACCTGTCATTATGGAGGAAAAGTGCAACAGATGAGCAAACAGAGCAATCGAGTCGATCATTATGGATATTGAATGTCTTTTATTTTCACGACAGACAGAGCGAGGTATTCACCATGGAAATCAAGGAATATTGCGAAAATGTCGACACGGAACTCACCACGTGGAAGGCCAAGCTTCACGATGTGATCAGCAAGCTCGAACCCCTTTCCACGGGAAGGAAAGAAGGGGTGTATGAGGAAATCAACGGCCTGCACATCATCGTGACCGAACTGGAGGACAGGATCGAAAAACTGCGGACCGAATGCCCGCTTGTGTGGCAGCCGGAACAGGAAACCATCGACAGGAGGATGGCTGAACTCAGCGAACGCTACAACGATGCGCAAAAGGAGTTCTTTGACTACGAGTTCGGCGGATGAACCTCCGCCGGCAGGGATGCACTGAACCATCAGTGCCGGCATGACAAAAGCCGCGACCTGCCTGCCGGGCCGCGGCTTTTTCGTGCCTGCCTGTCAGGCGGTCGCTGGCGGCTTCCCGCATCCCGCCGCCGCTGTCATCGGGGGCAGTCGATTACCGCCAGTCCTTATTGTAGCAGATCCGGATTTCGCCGGCCTCGTACCCCATCCAGACACCTCTGAGCTGCGGATTGTCCCGTCTCAGCACCTGAAACAGGCGGGGCGGCCTGAGATCCTCCTCAGGCAGGACCAGCGCTGCGAACAACTGCCGCGTCTTGGCGAAATACGCCTCCGCCGAGGCGAATCCGCCGCAGGTCCCGTGCTTTTCCCATCCGCCCTGCAGCAGGAATTCGCTGGGCAGCACGCACATATACTCTCTGATGACCTGGGGATCGATCGGGCCGACATCGTCCCCCCGGCAATATCTCGGGTGCATGGCCACGGCCGCGCCGCTGACCCGACACGTCCGGGGATGGCGGGCTTGGGGCCACAGCCCGTGCACCACCCAGCCGAAGGTGTTGCTGCCGGCGCATTGGAAGGCATGGTGTGGGCGGATCACGCCGGTGCGGCCATCCCTGGCGCTTTCCCGGCAAAACCGGGGCGAATAGGAGAGGGAAAGCATGAAATAATCGGTGGGAATATCGTTGATGCGCCGGAGGCAGCCGTTTTTCTCGCCGCGCCGGTTCCAGTCGTACTGCGATGCCAGTTCGGCGAGTTCCGGCAGGGCGCATTCACCGGCCCACGATGTCGCCGCGGTGAAGAGGAACAGGAGGAAGATCGCCGGCAGACACCTCGCCATGTTTTTGCGACGGATCGACGCCCCAGGCTGCCTGCGCACGCATTCAGCCATGGTCGCCCCTATCCCTGCCGGCCGTTGTACACCACCGGATTGGTGGCGGCAAAGGCCCGGAAATCGGCCAGCGCCTCCTGCCGCAGCACCCCTTCGATCAGGTCGATGCCCCGGTTGGCCAGTTCATTCCGCCAATCGGCGGGCATCGGCCCTTCGTCGAACCCGGTGATGGCCATCATGGCCTGGTCGGCGCCGGCGATCGCCAACGAGCGGATGCCGGACCAGAGCACCGCCCCGAAGCACATGGCGCAGGGACTCCAGTTGACCACCAGTTGATGCGCGGGCAGGCCCGGTCCGCCGAGATCGTAGACGCCCAGCCGCTGCTGGGCGAGCGACAGGGCCATGATCTCGGCATGGGCCGAGGAGCAGGCGCGCGGCACCACCCGGTTGACACCCACGGCGACGAGCCGGCCCGAATCCCGCGCAAAGACGCCGGCGGCAAAGGGGCCGCCGCTCTGGTGTTCGGTGTTCAGGCGGGCCAGGCGCAGCACCAGCGCCATCCGCGCCTCCAGATCGGGCACGGCGTCCGGAAGAAGTTCCAGTTCAGCGAAAACCCAGTCCGGCAGATCGAGGGTGAAGGAGGGCGGCAATCCTGTCGTTTCCATGTGAATGCTCCCGGTGATGGCGGGATCAGGCCCCCATGAGCTTGGCCCGGAAAAGGAAAAAAACCGCGCCCAGCAGGCAGAGCCCGGCCCAGAGGTAGTCGAGGGTCAGTTTCTCCTTGAGGTAGAGGAGGGAAAAGGGCACGAAGATGGACAGGGTGATCACCTCCTGGAGGATCTTCAACTGGCCCACGGACATGACATTGTGGCCGATGCGGTTGGCCGGCACCTGGAGCAGGTATTCGAGCAGGGCGATGCCCCAGCTCACCAGGGCGGCGACGATCCAGGGCTTGTGCGACAGGCTCTTGAGATGGCCGTACCAGGCGAAGGTCATGAAGATATTGCTGCAGGCCAGAAGCACGATGGTGAGGGTATAACGGTTCATGGTCGTTCGAAGAAAGAGGAGAGGAGGCTCCCCGGACCAAAGGGCGGGGTCGTGGCGGCGGATTGCCGGCGCTGCCGGCGGCGTTCCAGGATGCGGTCGGCAGCACTAACCTCGTATAGTAGCAATCCGTCTGCCGATTTCAAGGACGAATGTACGCTGCCGCGCAAGGACAACGGCGCCCGGCCGGCGCAAACTCCTGCTGACTTTCCGGGCGATCGACTATACAATATTTGCGTTGTGACGAAATGTTTCCCGGTTCCCGATAACGAGGTTGCCATGTCCACCGATTCCTGTCCCCTGCCCCTGGCCTCCGATGCCCTCAAGGCCAATCTGCTGGAAACCGCCGCGCCGGTGGTCATCGACCCGGCCTTTTCCCTGCTGCGGGACATCGTCTGCCGTTATCAGGGCATCCTGGGCAAGCTCGACAGCCTGCTCTACGAGATCAGCCACCCCTACCACAACTGGAAGCTGATCATTCCCGAGCTGCGGGCCTTTGTCCTCAAGAACTGTGGCCATTACCGCGACCACGACCAGGGCCCCGAGGCCTTCGCCCTGTTCATGGGCATCTTTTTCGACGCCCTCAAGGACTCGACCCGCAACGAGCAGTTGCTCCAGCGCATCCTCGAGGCCATGCTCGCCTATGCCGACAAGCTGATCCTGTCGCTGGACAGCCCCGCCCTGTTCCGCTTCGAGCACGCCCTGGCCGAATTCTTCACCCGGCTGCGCCAACTGGACGACACCGATCCGCCGGTGATGATGGCCATGGTCCAGGGGCATCAACCGGTGCGGAAAATCGCCCAGAAGGTCCTCGACCTGCGCCGGCAGCAGCCCGACCGGCCCTTCGATCTCCAGGCCCTGACCCTGCTGCTGCGCACCATTCTGCGCCGCAATTACGAGTACTGGCTGAACGAGGAGGACCCGCTGCCCTGGTTCGAGCGCCACTGCGGCGACTACTGCCGGCACTGGCACGGCCAGGATCTCCTGGTCGGCATCTCGCACCAGCGCATCCGCGAGTGCGTCCACACCATGGAATCGGTGGATGGCACCGCCGGCGACCAGGCCGAGCTGGCCGTGCTGCTCTCCCTGCCCAACCACATGGACCTGGTGCGGTCGTACAAGGAAATCCCCGCCAGGATGGTGGCCGTGGAGCCAGCCAGCGAGGAAGCGGCCAATTTCGTTGAAAACCGCAAGCTGCTCTTTTTGTTCCGGATCATGGAGACCGCCGGCCTGTCGCTGATCCACGAGGGCACCCTGCGCGAGATCAACCGCTCCCTGGTGCAGCTGATCCGCAAGCAGACCTTCGAGGAGATCGAGCAGTTCTTCGTCACCACCTTCCACCTGCTCAAGGCCAATGTCCGCCGCTACCCGCACACCTCGCTCCAGTGCATCCAGGTGATCGGCAACGAGGTGTTCAAGCGCGGCAACTCGCGGCTGGTCGAGGCCTTTCTCTGGGAGGCGGTGCGCTTCGGCTTCCAGTACGCCGGCGTCCGTGGCGTCGACGAGGACTGGCAGCCCATCGCCAACCCGGCCCACCTGACCAACATCCGGGTCTGGCTCAACCTGATCGAGCAGGAGCCCAAGTGGTGCTCCACCCTGTTCTCGGCCCTGATCATCAACCTGCGGCTGTCGGGTACCTGCGTGCGCGACACCGACCTGTTCCAGCGCGACATCACCGAGTTGCTCAACCATCCCATCGGCCCGATCTACAACCTGGCCAAGCAGTTCACCAAGCTGATGCCGGTCTTCTTCAACGAGATCGGCGCCGAGGGTGAGCTGCGCGACGTGTCCACCGAGCTGGACGAAATCCACAAGCGCCGCGACCCGCTCATCCATTTCCTGCGCAAACAGGCCCATGTCGAATCGAGCAACCTGATCGTCGGCTTCATCGAAGCGATCTTCGTCTTCTGGATCACCCTGGACAAAAGCTGCCTCCACGAATACCTGCCCGAGGAGGTGCTGCGCCAGGTACAGGCCGGCGGACCGTACGTCGACGAGCAGCACGAACTGGCGACCCGGATCAAAAAGGAGTTGCGCTTTGCCCGCATGAGCCAGATCCTGGCCTGGCCGGACAACGAGCGCGAGCGCTTCCTCGACCGGCAGCAGGATCTCTCCCCGGAGGAGCGGCGGCGGTTCGCGCTCCTGGTGCGGATGTACAAGCTGATGCACCTCAAGTACAACCTCAGTCTGCCCGAGATCCAGGGCCAGCTCCAGCACGCGATCAACGCCGGCTTTCCCGAACTGGCCCGCCTGCTCGACGTGCTCGGGGAGAACGATCCCATCCACTGCCTGGAGGCCCTGCTCGACGAATTGGAGCATCTGCAGAAGATCATCCTCAGCCCGGAGCAGTTCGAGCCCAAGGAGGAGATCTACTACAAGCGGCACATCGCGGTGGACATCCCCTCGGTCTACGGCCGCTATTCCGAGCGCAAGTTCGACGCCCTCGGCCTGACCTTCCGCCTGGAGAGCCTGGCCAACGTCTACCTGGAAAAACTCTCGTCCACGGTCAACCTGGGGTTCATCACCCAGGTGACCTTCATCCGCATCCTCAAATGCCTGCGGCTCTTTTCCCGGGCGCTCCAGATCGACGGCATCTCCAGTCGCCGGCTGGACACCTACATCAGCCTGCTGGCCACCTCCATCGGCATCCGCCGCTTCTCCTACACCCAGCACCTCGACATCATGCGCGGGCTTTCCGAGGGGGTGAAGGACATCATCTACGCCTACTACACCAACATCCACCAGAACAACCTGTCGATCATCGTGCCCCAGATCGGCAGGGGCAACCTCCTGCCCCGATACCACGGCTCCTGGGACGGGAAAAACATGCCGGAAACCGTGCTCCGGCTGTCGGAGACCTTTCTCCGCGACCTGATCTCCACCACCTTCGGCCTCCAGCACCTGGACAACTTCATCGGCAAGGTCATCGGCACTCTGGAGGCGCAGAAGGACATCCTGGACGAAAAGACCCTCGACCTGCTGATGACCTACAACCCGGAAAAGGCGGTGAGCAGCCTCCATGCCGAGAATCTCCGCACCCACAACCTGATCCACCTGGGCAACAAGGGCTTCAACCTGGTGGTCCTCAGCCGGGACGGCATGCCGGTGCCGCCGGCCTTCATCATCACCACCGAGGTCTTCCGCTGCTACCGGGCGATCCGCAAGTTCGAACGGGCGCGCGACGAGTACATGTGGCGGGTGCGGGCCGCGGTGACCGGGCTGGAACAGCTGACCGGCCTGATCTTCGGCTCGTCGGAACGGCCCCTGCTGCTGTCGGTGCGCTCGGGCGCGGCCATTTCCATGCCCGGCATCATGTCCACCATCCACAACGTCGGCGCCAACGAGGAGATGGTGGAGGAGTTCGTGGCCCTCCATCCGGAAAAAAAATACTTCGCCTGGGACAACTTCCGCCGCTTCCTCCAGTCCTGGGGCATGGCCCACGACATGGAACGCGAGGATTTCCAAGAGTTGATGAACGCCCACAAGCGCGCGCACGAGGTCCATTACAAGCGCGAATTCTCGCCCGAACAGATGCGGCAGCTGGCGCTCGACTATCAGCGGGCGGTGCGCGACCGCGGCTTCAACATCCCGGAGGACCCCTGGGTGCAGCTGATCGGCGCGGTGGACGCGGTGTTCGATTCGTGGCACACCCCCAAGGCCCAGGAATACCGGCACCTGATGGGCGTGTCCGACGACTGGGGCACGGCGGTCATCGTCCAGACCATGGTCTTCGGCAACCTCGGCGCCCGGGCGGGCAGCGGCGTGCTCTTCACCGCCCATCCCTACCGCAAGGTACGGCGGGTGGCCCTGTGGGGCGATTACGCCACCGGCGACCAGGGCGAGGACATCGTCTCCGGCCTGGTGACCAGCCATCCCATTTCGGTGGAGCAGGCGGAAATCGACGGCCGCGACGAAAACAAGAGCCTGGAGCGGCTCTTTCCCAAGGTCTACGAACGGCTGCTCTCGATCAGCCGCGACCTGGTCTACGAAAAGGAATGGAATCCCCAGGAAATCGAGTTCACCTTCGAGGGGCCGGAACCGGAGCAGCTCTCCATTCTCCAGACCAGGGACATGATCACCGTCAAGAAAAAGGAGCACCTCAACGTCTTCGTCGATTCCGACCTGGCCCACAAGGCGATCCTGGCCAAGGGCATCGGCGTGGCCGGCTCGGCCATGTCGGGCAAGGCAGTGTTCACCGAGGACAACATCAACCAGCTGCGCCGGGAGGAGCCGGGCACGCCGCTGATCCTCATCCGCCGCGACACCGTGCCCGAGGACATCCGCGAGATTTCCATGGCCGACGGCCTGGTGACCTCGCGCGGCGGCCAGACTTCGCACGCCTCGGTGGTAGCCACCCGGCTGGAGAAGACCTGCGTGGTCGGCTGCCGCGAAATGCAGGTCTACGAGGCCGACGAATACGCCGAGATAGGCGGCACCCGCATCTCCTTCGGCACGCCGATCTCCATCGACGGCCGCCACGGCCTCCTGATCGAGGGCAACTATCCCCTGCGGGAAGAGGTGCACATTCTGCCTTTATGAACGCCGCCCAGCGATTTATAGTACCAACCGGACCCTTCTTCCGGCGCGGTCGCTTGCAGAAGTGAACGCGCCGGGTTCCTTTTACCCGCCCGAGCCGTCATGACCAGTTCCGTCCCCCTTCCTGCCACGACCACGACACCTGTCCACCGGTTCACGGTGGGCGACATGACCTGCGAACACTGCCAGGGACGGGTGGAGTCCGCCGCCCGGTCGGTGGCCGGCGTGGCCGAGGCCACGGTTGATCTGGCCGCCGGAACGCTCACCGTGCGCGGCGGCGATTCCGATGCGATCGTCCGGGCCGTGGCCGAGGCCGGTTACCCGGCCGCACCGGCGGACGCCGGCGTTTCCGCCACCGCCTGCCCCCTGCCGCTGCCGATGGCCGCAGCAGCGCCACAATCCGCTGTGCCTGCGGATGCCTATACGCTCCGGGTCGACGACATGCACTGCGCCAGTTGCGTCGGCCGGGTCGAGGCGGCCATCCGGGCCGTGGCCGGGGTGCGCGCCGTCGCGGTCAACCTGGTGGACGGGAGCGCCGCGGTCGAGGGCGGCGAGCCGGGCCAGGTCGTCCAGGCGGTCACAGAGGCCGGCTACGGGGCAACATTCGTCGACGAACCGCGATCGGCTGGCGGCGAAGGGTATGAAATCGACATCCTCGGCATGCACTGCGCCAGTTGCGTGCAGCGGGTGGAAACCGCCCTGCGTGCCGTCGCCGGGGTCACGGAGGCCGCGGTCAACCTGATCGAGAAAAAAGCCCTGGTGCGCGGCGGCTCGCCGGAAGCGGCGGTGCAGGCGGTCCTCGACCAGGGCTACGGCGCCTCCCTGCGGCAGCGGCCCCCCTCCGACTCGTTCCTGATCCGCCTCCGTCCCTGGCCGGAAACGGCCGACCTGGAACAGATCGGCGAAATCCTCCGGGCCCAGGATCCCGCCACCGGCGTCGCCGTCGAGGACCAGCAACTGCGGGTCGCCACCAGCCAGCACCCGGCCGACGTGCTGCTGCGCCTGACCGACCTCGGTTATCAGGCCGAACTGGCCGAATCCTTTGTCGATCCCGGCCTCCAGCAGGCCGAGGCCACCCGCCTGGAAATCCGCCGCTCCTGGTGGCGGGCCCTGTGGGCCGGACTGGTCGGGTTTGCGATCATGGCCGGCCACATGGGCGGCCTGTTTCCCCATCCCCACGAAAACCGCCTGTTCTGGGCCGGCGCCGCCCTCGTCTGTCTGCTCACCATGATCTACAGCGGCCGCAACTATTTCATCGGCGCCTGGAAGCAAGCCCGCCACGGCGCGGCCAACATGGATACCCTCGTCGCCCTGGGCACCGGCGCCGCCTGGCTGTCGTCGCTGGTGGTGATCGTCGATCCGGACTTCATCCCCGGTGCCGGCAACAACCTCTACCTCGACGCCTCGGTGATGATCCTGGCCTTTCTCCAGTTGGGGCACGTCCTGGAAACCAGGGCCAAACGGACCACCAGCGAGGCCATCGGCGCCCTGGTCGGACTGCGCGCCCGCACCGCCGCGGTGCTCAGGGCCGCCGGCCAGGCGGAGATCCCGGTGTCGCTGCTCCGCATCGGCGACCGGGTGCGGGTCAAACCCGGCGAGAAGGTCCCCATCGACGGCGAAATCGTCGAGGGCCGGACCACCATCGACGAATCGATGCTCACCGGCGAGCCCCTGGCCGTGGCCCGCGACATCGGCGACCCGGTCACCGGCGGCACCATGAACCGCTCCGGCGCCTTTGTCCTCAAGGTAACCCGGCTGGGCGAGGATACCACTTTGGCACGGATCATCCGCATGGTCAAGACGGCGCAGATGAGCAAGCCGCCCATCGGCCGCCTGGCCGACCGCATCGCCGGGGTGTTCGTACCGGTGGTCATCACCGTCAGCCTGATCAGCTTCGCCGCCTGGGCGGGATTTGCCACCGAGCTGCGCTGGGCCCACGGCCTCACCGCCGCCATCGCCGTGCTGGTGATCGCCTGCCCCTGCGCCCTCGGGCTGGCCACGCCGATCGCCATCATGGTCGGCACCAGCCGGGCCGCCCAATGCAATGTCCTCATCCGCAACTCCGACGCCCTCCAGACCGCCGCCACCCTGACCCACGTGGTGGTGGACAAGACCGGCACCCTCACCGAGGGCCGGCCGGCGGTGACCGGCATTTTCCCGGCGGCCGGCAGCAGCGAGCAGGAGGTGCTGCGCTGGGCCGCCAGCCTGGAAAGCGGCTCCGAGCATCCCCTGGCCGAGGCGGTGCTGACCGCGCACCTTGAACACGGCGGTTCGCTGGTCCGGCTCGACGGTTTCACCGCCGTTCCCGGCCGGGGAGTGCGCGCCGCACACGGCGACCTCACCTATCTGCTCGGCAACCACCATTTTCTCGTCGAGGAGGGCCTGGAATTGCCCGCCGGCCTGCGCGCCGAGGCCGAGCGCCAAGCCGCCCGTGGCGGCACCCCAGTCTGGCTCGGCCGGGGTACGGAGGTGATGGGCCTTCTGATTCTCAAGGACCCGGTGCGGCGGGATTCGGCGGCCGCGGTCAAGCGGCTGCGGGACATAGGCCTGGCCGTGGTGATGTGCAGCGGCGACGCACGGGCCACCGCCGAGGCCGTGGCCCGGGAGGTGGGCATCGCCGAAGTGCACAGCGAGATTCTGCCCGAGGAGAAGCTGGAGGTGATCCGAGGCCTGCAACGGCAGGGTGCCAGGGTCGGCATGGTCGGCGACGGCGTCAACGACGCCCCGGCCCTGGCCCAGGCCGACACCGGTTTCGCCATCGGCAGCGGCACGGACGTGGCCATCGAGCATGCCGACATCACCCTCACCGGCGACTCGCTGCTGCTGGTGGCCGACGCCATCGCCATCTCCGCCGCCACCATCCGCACCATCAAGCAGAACCTGTTCGGCGCCTTCATCTACAACGTCATCGGCATTCCCCTGGCCGCCGGCCTGTTCTACCCCTTCACCGGCTGGCTGCTGCAACCGATGTTCGCCAGCGCCGCCATGGCGCTGTCCTCGGTGACCGTGGTCACCAACGCCAACCGGCTCCGGTTCTTCCGCCCCCGGTGAGTTCGCCGGGAAGCGGACGGGACGGCGGACGCACCCCTGAGGTCCCGCCTGTGCCGGCGACGGCGATGAAAACGGATCGACCGGGGAATGATTGTGCTTGCACGCCCGGCCGAGTCGCGGTAAGCGGTGGGCTTCCTGTCGAGCCCCTCGCGGCCGATGCTGTCCCTTTGCCATGGGAACCCGCGTCATGAACAGCCTGTTTGCCCGGATCACCTACATCTTCGATCCCCTGCAAGCCTTCTACGAGCACGAACGGCTCTACCGGAAGTTCTCGGTTTCACTGGTCTTTCTGTTCGTGTGCAGCCTGGCGGCCATCGAGTTGAACCGCCGGGGCCTGATGCCCGCCGAGGCAGCCTCGATCCTGCCGAAGAATCATTTCTACGCCGTCCACGCCGCCTTCACCGTCATCCTGGTGCTCGAGGTCATCAGCCTGATCTTTGTCCTGCCCTGCTCCTTTTCCCGGTCGCTCGGCAAGCAGTTCGAGATCCTGTCGCTCATCCTCATCCGCAATGCCTTCAAGGAATTGTCCTATTTTTCCGAACCGCTGGGCTACGAGGGCAATGTCGACAAGATCCTGCACATCCTGGCCAACGGCTTCGGCGCCCTGCTGATCTTCGCCCTGCTCGGCATCTATTACAAAATCCAGAAACGGAGCGACGAGGACAGCCGCCACATCGACCTGTACGGCTTCGTCGCCTCCAAAAAGGCAATTTCCCTGCTGCTCCTGGTTTCCTTCGTCTGCATGGGCGGCTACTCGCTTTACCAGACCGTGCTGGGGATCGACCATCCGGACTTTCTCCACGGCTTCTATACCCAGCTGATTCTCACCGATATCCTCATCGTCCTGGTTTCCCAGTGCTTCCATCCCTCGGCCAAGATGATCTTCCGCAACTCCGGCTATGCCCTGTCCACCCTGATGATCCGCATCGCCCTGGTGGCGCCGGTCTATTACAATGTGCTCCTCGGCAGCGCGGCCATGGTGTTCGCCATCCTCCTCTCGCTGGTCAGCCAGCATCTGTTCCAGCAGCAGAAAATGTAGGAAGGGGGTCGGTGGCAGGATAGAAATCTCAGCGGCCGGAACCGCTGCCGATGCCTGCCTGAAACGGCCGTTGGCGAGGGGGCCGGTCAATTATTCTCCGGGACAGGGATCCTGCCCGGATCAACGCACCAGAGAACAAGAGGAACAGCATGTCAGAATTGAACAATGTCACGGTGGTACGCGAGGCGAACATCTATTTCGACGGCAAGGTGACCAGCCGAACCGTGCTCTTTGCCGACGGCTCCAAAAAGACCCTGGGCATCATGATGCCGGGTGCATACACCTTCGGCACCGGCGCGGGGGAGGTGATGGAAATCCTGTCCGGCGAACTCGAGGTGCTGTTGCCGGGCGAAAAGGACTGGCGAACCGTCAAGGGGGGCGAGGCCTTCGAGGTGGCAGCGAACGCCTCGTTCAACTTGAAAGTCAGGACGCTGACCGACTACTGCTGTTCCTACCTCGACGACTGACGAAAAGCGTTTTTCCGGGACAGGTCAAAATCAGAAATCAGGACCCGTGGACGCTCGAGCGCACGGCTCCAGCCGCTTTGAAAAGGCCGGAGCCGTGCGTGGTGCAGGCGACGGGCGCAGGCGTTCTTCGTCAGTCCGGCAGCACCGTCAGCATTTCCGAGCCCTTGTCGTATGCGGCCAGGTATCGGCCAATCATCTCGAAAGTGGCCGTGACCGGTTTCCCGGGCTGGTCGGACAGCGAAACCTCGGCACTGAACAGTGATCCGAGCATCAGTTTCAAGGGATTGACATTGACCTTCTGCGCCTCAAAATAGGCCTTTTCATTCGTTTTGATCTTCTCGATGTCATCCGTCTGGTAGATGGCTGCATTGAGCACATCGAGCACGAATTCCGTGCAATTCTGCCGGCCCAGGGTGAACGGATTCGCAATGACCGAATACTGCGGGTTATGCAGGGATGCATAGGTGGGCGAGGCGATGGTGGACAACAACCGCTTCTGCAGCGTCGGCGAAGGAATGATGATGCCGGCCTCCAGTTCGGCCACGCCGGCAAAGAAGTTGGACGGATAATCGGTGACCAGATCGCTGACATCCGGATGTTTTTCCTGCTGGTACAGATTGTAGACGGCATATCCCGGCACCCTGCGGCCAGCGGCGGTGGTGATTTCGGAATAGACGGCAAAGCCGGAGTGGGTGAAGGCCATGCCCTCCGGCATCTCGGCCTGTAGCCGGCCCTTGCGGGCCAGGAGGGCGACAAAGGCGCCTCTGCCCGCCAGGACCTTCTCGACCTTCTTGGCGAAAGGCACCACCTGCTCCGGAGAAAAGCGCATCGTTGTGCCCGCTTGACCGCTGGCCGCATTCCCGGCCGCCCCGGTGTCGTCGCCTGCCCGACCGGGCGGGATGGCGACCAGTGCGGTATCGGTGAGTTGCAGCGGCAAGTCTACGGGGACGGTTTCGCCCATCGCGACCGGGGCCGAAGCGACGGCGGCGACCACCAGGCCCGAGGCAACCAGAGCGGGAACGGCGTTGTCGCCGACATGTGCCTCCATCCGGGCGGTTACATGGGCTGTCCGCTCCGCATGGATATCCCGCCCGGCGGGCGCCGGCCCGCAGGCTGTCAGCAGCGCCATCGTCAGGGCCGCCATTCCCTGCCGTTTTCCCATAATTTCCTCCCCGGATTCTTTCCTCTTTTCACGATCCGCGTCGAATCGACCGCCCGCCTCTTTCCGACCCGGCACAACCTCAGGGTGACAGCAATCCTTCGCCCCGCGCAAGCAAGGCGGTGAAGCGATCGACCGGAACCGGCGGACTGGCAAGGTAGCCCTGAATGATCATGGCACTGCTCATGGTGCGGAGGATGGCCAGTTGCGCCTCCGTTTCCACGCCCTCGGCCACCACGGCGAGGTTCAGGGTTTCCGCCAGCGAGACGATGGCCGCGGCAATGGCCCTGCTGTCGGCATCCTCGCCGAGATCGCGGATGAAGGAACGGTCGATTTTCAGCCCGTCCAGCGGCAGGCGCTTGAGGTAGGACAGGGAGGAATACCCGGTGCCGAAATCATCCAGGTAGAATTTCCCTCCCATGGGACGCAGTTCCTCCAAAAGACGCTGGGCCCGGACGATATCGTCCATCAGGATCGATTCGGTGAGTTCGAAATAGACGCTCCCGGTCCGCAGCCCGGTATCCGCCAGCACATCCCGCAAGACAGAAGGCAGGGTCCGGCTGGCGAACTGGCGAGGCGAGACATTCACCGACACGTTCAGGTTGTAGCCCGCATCCTGCCAGCCCTTCGCGTGTCGGGCCGCCGTGCGCAGCACCCAGTCCCCCAGGGGCAGGATCAGGCCCGATTCCTCGGCCAGGGGAATGAATTCCGCCGGCGCGATCAGTTGCCCGTCATGCCGCCAGCGCACCAGGGCCTCGGCGCCGACGACCGCCCCGGTGGCGCTGCTCACCTGGGGCTGATAGTGCAGCTCGAACTCTTCCAATTCGATGCCCTTGCGCAGCTTCGATTCCAGAAAGAGCCGGCGGTGGGCCTGGGCGTCCAGCTCCGGCGTGAAAAACTGATACGAGTCGCGCCCCAGATTTTTGGCCCGATACATGGCCATGTCGGCATTCTTGATCAGGTCGCCGGCGTCGGTGCCGTCATCCGGAGCGATGGTCACGCCGATGCTGGCCGTGACGAAATATTCGATTTCCCCGTGGCGATAGGGGACCCGCAGACATTCCAGCAACCGCGCGGCGATCAGGCCGGCATCCTCGACGGACCCGATCTCCGGCAAAAGGACGAGGAATTCGTCGCCGCCCTGGCGGGCCAGGGTGTCACCGATCCGCAATTGTTCCTGCAACCGTTGGGACATGGTCACCAGCAGATTGTCGCCGACGGTATGGCCGAAGCCGTCGTTGATGTTCTTGAAACGGTCGAGATCGAGGAACAGCAGGGCCAGCCTGGTCGACTTGCGCCGCATCCGGGCCAGGGCCATCTGCAGGCGGTCGTTGAACAGCACCCGGTTGGGCAGGCCGGTGAGGGCGTCGTGCTGGGCCTGATGTTCGAGGGCTTCCTGCTGCCGCTTCAACTCGGAGATGTCGTGGAAGATGGAGACGTAGTTGGTGATCTGGCCGTAGGGGTTGCGCACCGCGTTGATGGTCTGCCATTCCGGATAGATTTCGCCGCCTTTCCGCCGGTTCCAGATCTCGCCGCTCCACTGTCCGTCACGGTTCAGCCGTTCCCACATCATCTGGTAGAAGGATGCATCGTGGCGGTCCGACTTGAGCACCCTCGGGTTGCGGCCGACAGCCTCCTCGGCGGTGTAGCCGGTGATCTGGGTGAAGGCCGAGTTGACCTGCAGGATCGTGCCGTCCTTGTCGGTGACCACGATCCCCTCGATCGAATGCTCGAACACCTTGGCGGCAAAAACCAGTTCCTCCTCGGCCTGTTTTCTCTTGGTGATGTCGCGGGCCACCGCCAGACAGCAATCGGGCCGTTCGCCGGGCCGCCACATGGGCGAAGCGGTGACCAGCACCCAGACGGCCCGGCCGCTCTTGTGCAGATAGCGCTTTTCCACCGTGAACTCGGGGATCGCGCCGTGCACCAGATCGCGCCGCAACTGGCGGTCGAATTCGAGGTCCTCGGGATGGGTGATGTCCCGGAAGGTCCGGCTCTGCATCTCCGCTTCCGTGTAGCCGACGATGTCGCAATACTTCTTGTTGACCTGGCGAAACCGGCCGCTCAAGGCGTCCACCTGGGCGACGCCGACACTGGCCATTTCGAAGAACGCACGGAAATTCTGCTCGCTGGCGGCCAGAGCCTCCGTTCGTTTCTCGACCTCGCGGCTCAGCCGGTTGTTGAACAGCAGCAGAATGACGCCGGCCCCGCATCCCAGCAGGAGAATGCCGCCGAGCACCACGGCGGCCAGAACCAGCAGGCCGTACTTGCCGGCGTCCATCTCTTCCCGGAGTTCGCTGTACAGCATGCCCTTGAGGTTGTAATCGGCCGGCATGAGGCCGAGGCGGACATAAGTGTCGGCGATGGCCCGCCAGCGTTCGACGCTCATGTAGCCGATCTCGACCAGGTCCGGACGGATCAGCTCCCGCATGGCCTCCGCCTCGAACAGCAGGTATTCCAGGGACTTCTCGTTCGAGTACCGGTTCAGGATCAACCGGGCGATCTCCTCGGGGTTGTTCATGGCGTACAGCCAGCCGCGCTGGACCGCCCGGCGGAACGCCTCGACCCTCTTCGGATGCTTCCGGACCTCCTGCTCGGTGGCGACCAGGCAGTCGCCGTAGAAATCGATGCCGTATTGGGCCGGTTTGATCACCACCGGATCGCCGCCGAGCTGGCGCAGCAGAAAGGGCTCGTTGGTCAGGTACCCGGTTTGCGCATCCACGGTGCCGTCGACGAGACCGTCCACCTTCCAGGTGTGGGGGAGCACATGCAGCGATTGCAGCGCAATCCCTTCGTTGGCCAGCATGGCCAGGTGCTCCGGATCGCTGTCGCCGGTGAGCATCACCCGCCTGCCCACCAGGTCCCTGGGAGTCCGTATTCCGCTCGTTTTGTCTGTCAGGATCACGTTGGCCGAATGCTGGAAAATGGCGGCCAGCACCACCAGGGGGCGCCCTTGCTGGCGCTCCAGCAGCACGGCCGGCGACATCACCGCGAATTCGGCTTGTCCGGCGAGCAGCTTCCGGGAGACATTGAGATCGGGACTGCCCGCCAGGAGTTCGACCCGCAGGCCGGCATCGCGGAAATACCCCTTTTCCAGGGCGGCATAATAGCCGGCGAACTGAAACTGATGCCGCCATTTGAACTGCACGCGGACGGCATCCAGGGAGTCGGAGGCCGGGGAAACGGCGGCGCGGGCCGAAGCCGCTCCGACCGCCAACGACAGGAACACCGGCATAAGCAGGACCAGGCCGAACGCCGCGGGCCGGCGCGCACACCGGCAAACGAGATGGAAAAATCGCTTGATCAACATTCAATCAATTCTATGCGCCCGCCCCCTTCGACTCAAGGCGAAAGATGTCTTTTTCGGCCTGCGCCCGGCGCATGTCGGCCGCCCTGTTCCGGCGGGGACGGACGGCAACGGAAACCCGAGGTCAGGGAGGGCGGACCGGGCCCCTCGGCTCAGATGAACCGTTTGCTCAGCTCGGCGCAGATCGCATCGACATTCGCAGGGGTAGCCGACCACCGCTCGACATGCCCCTGGGCCTGCCGCCGCAACAGCGGATCGCGGCAGTCGTCGAGCCGCCGGAACAGTCCGGTCCGCCGTCCGATCCGGTAGAGCACCTGCTCTTCCGGGGCCATGGCCAGAAACCGGTGAATCACGGCCGTCATCCGGTCGCGGTCGTCGGGCAGGACGCCGTCGATTTCCTCGAAAAGATTGAGGATATGGTCGCTTGTGATCCGGCTGGTGATGCCGGCAAGCGCCTGCAGGAAGAGGAGCAGTTCCTCGGCGATCTCCAGGTCGCCGAGCGGATCGAAGCTGCCCTCGGCCTGCTCGCGGGCCAGGGGCAGGCCGGCGGGCAACGCCAGGGTGCGCAGGCGGATGAAGTCCGGGTCGATGCGGTTGAGGGCCTCGGCGCTGTCCAGGGCGTGCTGCCGCGATAGGGCGCGCCCGCCGAGGCCGGGCATGAAATATTCGGAAAGCTCGATTCCGGCCGCTTTCACCTTGCGGCCCGCCGCCACATGGGTGGCCTGATCCGCGCCCTTGGCCACCCTGGCCAGCACGGCATCGCATCCCGATTCGAGGCCAATATGGACGCGGTTGAGGCCGGCGGCGGCGATACGGACCAGATCGGCCTCGTCGATGCGGGCGATGGTCCGGGAACGGGCGTAGGAGGTGATTCGCTCAATGGTGGGAAAGGATGCCCTGAGATGGGTGAGGATGGCGATCAGGTGGTCCGGCTTGACGATCAGGCTGTTCGAGTCCTGGAGAAAGACGGACCGGGCGCCGGCCGCCAGCCAGGTGCGGGCCGCGTGCAGGGCCGGCCAGTCGTTTGCCGCCGGGTTCGGACCGGGAACGGGTCCACCGGCTTCGCCGCCCGTCCCGTGCCGGCGCAGAACATCCATCCAATGGCGGATCGCGTCGATGTCGCGCAGAACATGGTGCACCGGCCGCTGACTGAACCGCTCGCCCTTGTACAGACCGCAGAAGGTGCAGCGGTTCCAGGGGCAGTTGCGGGTCACCCGGATGAACAGGCTGTCACTCTCGCTGGGCGGCCGGATCGGCCCCTGTTCAACCCCCAGATACGGTTCCCCGGTCGTGGTCATGCCCGCTTCTCCCGTTATGGTTGTTTTTGTCCCGGCCACCGCCGCCATATCCGCATAAACCGCACCGGCACTTCGGCTCCTTCACGCCCGGCGCGCATCTCCTGCGTCAATCGCACGCACATACAAAAAAAGGGCCGCCTCTCCATGCAATCGGCTGCTGGCGGGGTGGGAAATAATTTGCTATAGAGGAACATTATGAACTCTGCATGCCAAACCGAAGCGGCCGTGGCCACCATCATCTCCCGTCGTCCGACCCCCGAAGTCCTGGTGCTCAAGCGCAAAGCCAATCCGGACGATCCCTGGTCGGGCCACTACGCCTTCCCCGGCGGGCGGCGCAACGACGACGATTGTTCCCTGCTGGACACCTGCATCCGCGAAACCTACGAGGAATGCGGCATCCTGCTCTCCACCCGCTACCTGGTCAAGCAGTACCCGGTGCGCCAGGCCGGCAATTATCTCAACCAGCCGGTACCGGTGACCCCCTACCTGTTCGAGCTGCCCGAAGAGCCGGCCATCCGGCTGCAGAAGGCGGAGATCAGTTGCCACGAATGGCTGGATCTCGACTATGTCGGCGATGCGGACAACGTTATCGAGCGGCCGATGAGTCCGCGCCGCCCCGGCATTTTATACCCCTGCATCCCGGCGACGGAAGGGTTCATCTGGGGGTTCACCTACGAAACCCTGATGCTGGTGATCGCCGACCGTTACCCTCGTAGTTCCTGAAAAATACAGTGGGCGCACCGGGCGCCTCCCGCCGCAAAGAGCGCTTGACTTTTTATCCGTTGACTTGTATCAATATCGGCGGATTTGAGAGGGGATTTGTCTCTTTGGCCGGAGCGTTCAAGAATTCTGCACAGTTCTTTCGTCTCCCGGAAGCGGGGCCACCCGCTTCCCGTTCGGTCTTTTCGGACCACTTCCAGCATGTTCCTGTTCTCCATGTCCAGCGTCAGACCTTGCTTCACCCGATGTGCCACTTCTTGATCGATATCCTGAACCCAGGAAGCGAAGAGTAACGCCACGGTAGATTATCAATTGTTTTGGTCTACTAATTGTTCGATTCAACCACAAGGAGAAACAAATGAAAGCACCCGTACGTGTAGCAGTAACCGGAGCTGCCGGCCAGATCAGCTATTCCCTCATTTTCCGTATCGCCAGCGGCAGCATGCTCGGCCCGGACCAGCCCGTCATCCTCCAGCTTCTGGAGATCCCGCCGGCCATGGGCGCTCTCCAGGGCGTGCTCATGGAGCTCAATGACTGCGCCTTCCCGTTGGTCGCCGGCGTCATCGCCACCGACGATCCCAATGTCGCCTTCAAGGATGTCGATTTCGCCCTGCTGGTCGGTTCCCGTCCCCGCGGTCCGGGCATGGAGCGTTCCGATCTGCTCAATGCCAACGGCGCCATCTTCACCGTCCAGGGCAAGGCCCTGAGCGACAACGCCAAGCCCGATGTCAGAATCCTGGTCGTCGGCAATCCGGCCAACACCAACGCTCTGATCTGCATGAAGAACGCTCCGAAACTCAATCCGCGCAACGTGACCGCCATGATGCGCCTGGACCACAACCGGGCCATGTCGCAGATCGCCGAGAAGACCGGCACCCATTCCACCAAGGTTGAGAAGGTCATTGTCTGGGGTAACCACTCCTCCACCCAGTATCCGGACATCAGCTATGCCACCGCTGACGGCAAGGCCGTGAAATCCCTGGTCAACGACGAGTGGAACAAGAACGAGTTCATTCCGACCGTGCAGCAGCGCGGCGCCGCCATCATCAAGGCCCGCGGCGCTTCCTCCGCCGCTTCCGCCGCTTCCGCCGCCGTCGATCACATGAGAAACTGGGCCCTGGGCAGCAACGGCCAGTGGGTCAGCATGGGCGTTTACAGCAAGGGCAACCCCTACGGCGTGGACGAGGACCTGATCTTCGCCTTCCCGATCGTTTGCGAAAACGGCGACTGGAAGATCGTCTCCGGCCTGGAAATCAGCGACTTCAGCCGCGAAATGATCAAGAAGACCGAAGCGGAGCTGCAAAGCGAAAGAGCCGCGGTCACCGATCATATCAAGAAATAATCGACTCGTCGGCTGACGACGATGACTTGAGGGGCGCTCTTGCGGGCGCCCCTTTTTTTGTCCCCCGGCCGGTCCCCCGTCTTGACAAGAGGATCGGAAGGCCGTTACGCTCCTTGCATCCCCCTTCTTGCACGGAGTTCTCCAGTGGAACACATGACCGTCACAGCCATCCGGAACCTGCTCGCGGCCGGCCGGGTCGTGGAGGCGCAGGCCCTGCTCACGGCGGCGGGGCCTACCGATGACAGCGAAGAACTGCGCGGCAGTGTCGCCGAAATCGAGCAACGGCTGACCCGGGCGGCAGCGCTGGCGACCCGGGCGGAAACAATGGAACGCGAAGGGAAAACCGGAGAAGCCAAGGCGCTCTACGAAGCGGTGCTGCGCTGTGCCGTCGATTTCCCCAGCATCCGGGAGCATATCAAGCGCATGGACGAGGCCCTGCTGCTTACCCGCGCGGTGCAGCGGAGGGGCAAGCGGCTGCGGCAACCGCAGCGCGCCGGCAAGGCAGGCGCCAGCAAACGCTCCCGCCTGCTGCTCTGGGCGGGCGTGGGAGCAGGCTTGGCCGTGGCCGCCCTGCTGCTGGTGCCGGTCACGTTCCGACCACCGCTGCCGGAAAAAGGCGGGGAGACGGCACCGGCGCCCCCATCGCCGGCCCCGTCTGCAACCCGGCCGCACGCCGTCCCGGCAGAAGAAACGCCGCCGGTACATCAGCCACCGCCCGCACTGACGAAAACACCGGCGGACGAACCGCCGCCGCAGGTGCCGACATCCCCGAAACACGGCCAACAACCATCCCTGCCGCCCGAAACCGAGCCGGTGCCGGCAGTTACGCCCCCCCAGGATATGCCCGTGCAGCCATCACCGGTTCCGGTCGCAATCCGGCCGCTCTCCATTCCGGCCGAAAAGGAGCCGCCGGCGCATCAGTCACCACCCGCGCCGGTGGAAACGATGGCGGACAAACTCTATACCGTGCGCCCCGGCGACTCCCTCAGTCTGATCGCTGCGCGCGAGTTGTGCAATGAATTGGCCTGGCAGCAGCTCTACCAGCTCAACCGGGACCGGATCGCCACCCCCAACAGGTTGCTGCCCGGCATGGTCCTGCGCTTGACCGGCCTGGAAAACCGGTGTCCGCCGGCGCGCTAGGACTCGCTCCAATCGGCGAGTTGGACGCCGGCAAAGGAGGGGAACGAGGCAAAGGTCAGTCGCTGTCCGGTCGCCGGGTGATCGAACCGCAGCCAGGTGGCATGGAGGAAGAGCCGCTCGCCGGGCCGGCCCGTGCCATAGAGCCGGTCGCCGACGATGGGGCTCCCCAGGCCCAAGGGGTGGCCGGCATGCAGCCTGAGCTGGTGCGTCCGCCCGGTCAGTGGCGTGAACAGCACCAGGGTGCGGCCATCCCGTGCCTCGATTTTCCGCCACCGGCTGATGCCCAGCTTGCCCTGGACCGGATCGTAGACCTGATACGGCCGGTTTTCCGGATCGAGCCGGAAACGCAGGGCGATCTCCCCGGCCTCGCCGGTCACCATCCCATCGAGGAGGGCGAGATACCGCTTGTCCACCCGCCGTTCGGCGAACTGGCGGGACAGATGCGCGTGTGCCTCTCGGGTCAGGCCCAGCACCATCAGACCCGAGGTGTCCATGTCGAGACGGTGCGCGGCCGGCTGTTCGATGCACTGCGGCACCAGCGCCCGCACCCGGCTGGCCACCGAATCCCGCTTGTCCGGCCCGCGGCCGGGAACGGCCAGCAGACCGCCGGGTTTGTCGACCACCACGATTTCCTGGTCCCGATACCGGATGTCCAGCGCCTCCTGCCCGCTCATGTCAGGCCGCACAGTTGGAAGCCCAGGATCTTGCCGCATTTGGCGGAACAGGCCGGATACAACCGGCCGTGCGTTCTCGTGGCCGAGGCGTTGCTGGCCCCCCAGTAGAATTCGGCCATGGCCTCCGGCCGCAGGCCGCTCAGCATCGCCTGCTGGAGCAGTTTCGGGCCGCAGCAGTCGCCGGTTCCCGCCGGCGGCGCTCCCGGGCCGAGAAAGGCATCGACCAGCGGCAGCGTCTCGCCGCGGAAGTTGCGCAACCGGTAGAGATCGTGGATGGAGCGCATCAGTTGCCGCGAAAGACTGCGCCGCTCCCGGCAATGCCGACGATATGCGTCCGATTCCCTGGGCAGGAGCGCCATGGCCGCGCCCAGACCCTTGATGGCCTGCTCGGGCTGCCGGGTCAGCGCGGCCAGGGCGGCCACATCGACCAGGGGACCCGCCCAGCCGGGCACCTGCCACACCCCGTTGAACTGGCCGGAAAAAGCGCGCAGTATCACCTGCTCGCCCTGGCCGTTCCGGCAGCACAGCACCCCGAACATCTTGCCGCCGGCCTGGCCGAACAGGGAATCGGTGGCGCAGCGGGGATCAGCCGTGGTCCGCGGCAGATGCCAATCGATCCGCCCATGGGCATGCAGCAGGTCCATCAGGACAGTGCACTCCTGCCGGGCCGGCGCCGAGGACAAAAAATGGACGGTACGGCAACGCCGGCACCAGCCGCCGCTGACCGGCGCCCCATGTTCATGGAACTCCTCCGGGGGCGAATCGACGGCGGAGGACAATGCAGCCCGCCGGAACACGACTACTTCCGGAAGAGCCAGAACAAAATGGTGAGCACGATGCTGACCACGATGCAACTGGTGATCGGGAAAAAGAAGCGGACGTTGTCGCGGACAATAAAGATATCGCCAGGCAGCCGGCCAAGCGGCAGGGTGCGCAGCCACGGCCAGAGCAGACCGGCCACGATGCAGCCGATGCCGAGAAAGATCAGGGTTCTGTTCATGCCGCTTCTCCCTTTTTGCACTTCATTTTCCCGATCTCCTGGCTGAGCAGGACCCCGGCAAACACCAGGCCGCAGGCCAGCCACTGCCACAAGGTCAGCCGCTCGTCGAGAAGGAAAAAGCCGAGGACGATGGAAAACACGGGGATCAGGTTGACGAAGGCCGATGCCTGACTCACCGGGATGCGGCTGATGCCGTAATTATACAGCCCATAGGCCCCGACGCTGACCACGGTCCCGAGATAGAACACCACCAGCCAGCCGTTCGCCGACAGGGAAGTGGCCCGCACCGAGGGCAGCAACAGGACCGGGGCGAAAAACAGGGCACCGGCAAGGGCCTGCAATCCGGTGAGAAAAAAAGGATGGAGTTCTTTACTTAGCTGTTTCATTAGAATACTATAGCCCGCTGCACAGACCATGGCCATGAATTCGAGGAAGTTGCCCAGCAGGGGGTGCGGCGCCTGCGCGGTGTCCCGGCCGCCCAGGCCGAGCCAGACCGCTCCGCCCGCCGCTGCGGCGAAACCGACGACGGTCCGGCCGGTGAGCCGTTCGCCCAGAAAAAGACCGGCGTTCAGGGCCACGAGCAGCGGCAGCATGGCCGTGATCATCGCGGCCTGGGAAGCGGTCGTATGGATCAACGCCGCCGATTCGAACGAAAAGTAGAGGCAGGGCTCAAGCGTGCACATCGCCAGAATCGGCAGGACATGCCGCCGACGCAGCCCCATGCGGGTGAACGAGCGCGCAAAGGGAAGGAAACAGAGCGAAGCGATCGCCATCCGTCCGAAAATGACCATCAGGGGATGCATCTCCTGAAAACTGTACTTCAACGCCACAAACGAACTGCCCCACAGGGCCATCGCCAGCACCAGCGCCAGAAAGGGCACCATTCGTTGCAACCCGACAGATTCCATCAACCCACAGTCCACATCATGCACGCTCACACGCTCTTTTGCCGGAAGAACCGGCGCACTCCCCGCATCCTGCCGTTGCTGGTCACCCTTGCCCTCCTGGCCGCCTGCCCGGCCGCCCCCGTTCGCGGAGCCGGCCCGGCGCCCAGTCAGGCCAGCGCCCAGCTCAACCTGACCAGCGCCAGTCAAACCATGGAGATCTACCAGAATATTCCCGGATTGACCAGCCAACAGGTCGAATACGGCCGGGCCGCCATCCCGAGGATGAACTATAACGCCCAGCGCATCTTCCGCAAGATCTGCGGCCTGCCCGGCGCCACCTTCGAACACGCCAAGGCAGCGATCGATCTCCTCAACCGCGAACGATTCACCTACGAGCAGGTGCAGACCTACGAGGCCTTCGCCGGTCTGGACTCGGTCGATATCAACCTGGGCATGTCCAGTCTCGCCACGGTCAAAAATCTGGGTTTCGAGGCGGGCCGGTCCTTCCGCAGCTACGTCAGCATGCCGGGCGTGACCGCCGCCCTGGCCATGCCCATGATCTCCCTGTTCAACAACATGAATGACGACAACAACCGGGCGACCCAAGCCTATTTCTCCATCAAGGGCATGCGGGCGGACCTAGCGCAGAAGGGCCTGCCCGTCCTGATGCGGCTCAGGAACAATCAGGCCAAGGCAGCGGAGACCTATGCCAGGGTGCCGGGCATGGACCACGAAACCATGCTCGACGGCCTGGAACTGCTCCAGAAGCTGTATCAGAACGATGCCTGGAACGCCCGCTGCCTGTTCACCGACACCTCGCTCTCGCCCCGGGACGCCTGGAACTGGCTGGTCGGCTACTTCGCCCTGCCCACCAACATCCAGGAAGCCCAGTACGACAAGCTCGACAGCCGCCAGAAAACCGTGCTGCTCCAGGGACTGTACAAGGGCGGCGAGGAAATCATCTGGAAGATCAACAACCTCCACGCCGTGACCGACGCCAACGGCTACGAGATCTCCGATGCCACGCTGAGCAGCTATTCGATGCAGCAACTCCAGGCCAAGTTCAACGAGCTGGTACCGTCGGTCCGGGCCCGTTACAGCGGCTTTGCCGGCGCAGGCAAGGGGCAGGCCGTCGCCATGCTCAAACAGGCCACCTCGGCCGCCCGCGTGCAGACCGCCCGCGATCTGACCGTAGCCAACGCCTATGCCGTCATGGCCCAGGGCAGCGAACTGTACGACTCCTCCTTCCGCGATATTCTGGTGCCGGTGCTTCAGGAACGCATCGCCGGCAGAAACCAGGGAGATCTGCTCGGTTTCCTCAAGTCGATCGATCCGGGCAACCGCCTGATCTCGGATTTCATCTCCAGTTGCGCCCAGAAGGGCAAACTGACCGCCTTCTTCCCCGCCGATTCCGACAAGCAAAAGGAAATCCTCAGCCTGGTCGCCGCCTCGGCCTTCCGGAACGAGGATTCGATTCTGCTCTTCTCGGCGACCCTGAGCCATCTCCTCAAGGTGCTCACCCCCGAGGCCCGGTCGCACCTGATCGGCCTGATGGCCCAGAACAGCGAGGCTGAAAACGCCGCCTTCTCCAAGCTGGTGACCGTCATCCTGCAGTATTACCTGCAAACCTATCCGGAACTGCTCGGCCCCTCGGACCGCACCCTCATCAGCCGGTTGATCGTCCGCCACGGCGCGGTCAATCTCGAGCGCTACCAGTTGACCCCGTTTGCCGAATGGAAACAGGACGGCCGCCTTGGCTCGGTCTCCATGTTCCATCCCGACGACGACGGGCGGCAATCCTTCATTTCCAACGCCAACCTGCTGCTCAACAGCGGCTACAGACTGGTACCCTCCCAGCAGTATACCGTGGCTTCGCTGACGCCCGCTTTCCAGCAGGAGATTCAGCAGATGACCGGCGCCGGCCTGACCAGGCTGTTCCAGGCCATGCGCGAGCGCCATTTTGCCGTGGCCTTTGTCAAGCAGGTCGGCAACGTCACCATCGTGCACACCCAGTTCGTCTATTCCGACATGGAAAACCAGATGGAGATGCTCCGGCGCTTCATACAATCCGGGGACGAGATGCTGGCCCAGCGCGGCCACAGCTACTGGCGCTCGGAGCAGATCATCGAACCGCTGACCAAGCTGATCGAGGGAGGGCAGGTGACCGAGGCCGACCTGCGCGGCAAGCAGCGCTTCCTCAGCCTCGGGTCCTGCGGCGGCGTCAAGGTCTACACCAGCCTGACCCGGCTGTTTGCCAGCTCGGTGGATATCCTGGCCACCATCGGCACCGGCCTGGCGCTGATCAACGATCCGTACAACAAAATGTTCTTCGAGATCATCGCCGCCAATCCGTCCACCATCACCTGGAAGGGCGTGGCCCAGCAATCGTCCTCGATCTTCCAGGGCGACCGGGGGCAGGATTATCTGATGCCCGGCTCCCTGACCGCCATTCTGCACAAGATCCTGGACGAAACCCAGCAGGCTTCGGGCACCATGAGCCGTAACCGTTTCGAACGTCCCCGGAGCTGAGGCGGGACATGGCGCTCTACACCCGCGAACAACTGCCCGAACTCCTGATTCGGGCAGCCGACCGCCCTTCGCGGGTGTTCCTGCTGTTCGGCGAGCGCTACCTCTGCCGGACAGCGGCGGACCAGTTGGAGCAGGCACTGCTGCGGGAATGCGGCGGCACCGTCCACCCCATCGACGGCGACCAGGAGGAGATCAGCGCCACCCTGGCCAAATTGCGGAGCTTCACGCTGCTGCCGGGACGCCAGCTCTACCGGGTGACCGATACCCGGCTGTTCCATTCCCGCCAGGTCGCCAAATCCATCTGGGACCGGGCGGTCAAGGCCCATGCCGAGGCCAAGCCGGAACAGGCGGGACGCGCCCTCCGCGCCCTCTTGGCCAGCGGCGGGCTCGATCCCCAGTCGCCTGACAACGAGTTGGCGACCCTCCCGGCCGCCGAGTGGCAGCAGTGTTTCGGCTTCGCCCGGCCCGACGGCGACCTGAACTGGACCCGCACCTGTCTCGCCGCCGGCGGGGCAACCGGCTCGGCAGTCTCGTCGGGATCGGATCCCGGCGATCTGCTGGCCGCTGTGCTGGCCACCGGCATTCCGGCGGGCAATGTGCTCCTCCTTCTGGCCGAAGAGGTCGACAAGCGGAAGAAACTGTTCAAGTTGCTCAGGGACGAGGAGACGGTGGTCGATCTCAGCGTGGAGTCCGGTTCCGGCGCCAAGGCCCAGAAGGAGCAGCGGGCCGTGCTCCAGGATCTGATCCGGCAGACCCTGGCGGAAGAGGGCAAGACCATGGCCCCGGCCTTGCTCGATCTCCTCATTGACCGGGTCGGCTTCCATCCGGTGGCGGTGATCATGGAACTGCGCAAGGTGACGACCTACCTCGGCGACCGCGGCCAGATCACCCGCGAGGATCTCGATCTCCTTGTCGGCCGGACCCGCCAGGAGGCCCTGTTCGAACTGACATCCGCCCTTGCCCGCCGAGATCTGGAGCACTCCCTGGTCATTGCCGACCGGCTCCAGGACAACGGCATCCATCCCCTGGCGGTGGTGGCCACCCTGCGTAACTTTGTCCGCGGCCTGCTGCTCTGCCGGGCGCTGATCGAGCAGCCGGACACAGGGTTTCAGCCGACCATGACCGCCGCAGCCTTTCAGCAGACCTGCCTGCCCCGCCTCAAGGAACGGGACCGGTGGAAAAAGGAACTCGGCGGCCATCCCTTTGCCCTCTACATGCAGTGCAAGACCGCCGCCGGTTTTTCCCTGCCCACGCTCGCCACCTGGCTGCATCTCCTGCTCCGGGCCGAATTGCGCCTCAAGGGCTCGCCTGTCGCCCCGGCCACCATCCTCCAACACTTGGTGGTATCGTTCCTTTCTCATTAGCCGCAAAAGAGAGGCGAGCCCGCCGGCTGATCTTGCAAAAACTAAAGCGGGCATTACAATACGAAAAAAGATTATCGTTGCCCGGCGGGCAGTGGCGATGGTCATCGCGGATTCGTTCACCCGCCCTCTCCGCACTATCCGGGAATACGGCAGACACCGGGGAGCGGCCCGAATTCTTTCCCCGTTTGCAATGATGCAGTGAGCATGGCGAAACACGATTCGTTCATCCAGGATAAAGTCGAAACCATTGACCAGGAGTCCCTGCAGGAACCGCCTCTCTACAAGGTGCTGTTGCACAATGACGACTACACCACCATGGATTTCGTGGTCATGGTCCTGCAGACGGTCTTTCACAAGGATACCGACGAGGCCACCCGGATCATGCTGAACGTTCATCATCAAGGGGTAGGAATCGCAGGGATTTATACACGCGAAATCGGGGAAACCAAGGTGGCGATCGTCCACCGGATGGCGAAACGGAATCAATTTCCGCTCCGCTGCTCGCTGGAAAAGGACAGTTGAACACGCACGGCCAGACATCGTTTCCTCCGTGGCATCGGCGGGAGATGTCTTTTGATCGAGGACACAGCATATGTTGAGTAAAGAGTTGGAACTTGCCCTGATCAAAGCGATCAAGGAAGCGAAAAATCACCGCCACGAGTATGTCACCGTCGAACACATGCTCTACGGGCTGCTCCACGACGACCTTGCCCGCCACATCATCGACAAGTGCGGCGGCAACAACAACACCCTCAAGGAACGTCTCGAGCGCTTTTTTGAAACCAGCATGCCGGTGATGAAGAGCGCCGACAGCGAACCGGCCCAGACGGTGGCCTTCAACCGGGTGCTGCAACGGGCGGTCAGCCATGTCCAGAGCTGCGGCAAGAAGCAGGTCGACACCGGCGACGTCCTGGTCTCCATCTTCACCGAGCCCGATTCGCACGCGGTCTATTTTCTCGGCAGCGAAGGGGTCGGCCGCATGGAGGTGGTGGAATACATTTCCCACAGCCTGCCGGAATATCTGCAAAACGAACCGCTGCGGCAGCCGCCTCCCGGCCAGCCGCAGCCATCCAGGAAGAAGCAGGACACCAAGCCGGCCGATGCCCTGGACGAATTCACCGTCAATTTCGCCAAAAAGGCCGCCGAGGGCGCCATCGACCCCCTCATCGGCCGGGATCGGGAGCTGCACCGGATGATGCAGGTTCTCTGCCGGCGAAAGAAAAACAATCCCCTGCTGGTGGGTGAACCGGGGGTCGGCAAGACGGCCATGGCCGAGGGACTGGCGCTTCGCATTCACGAGGACGGCGTCGCCCGGCGCGAACTGCACCCGGACCCGAAAAAGCTGGTGCCCGACCTGCTCCAGGATGCGGAGATCTACATGCTTGACTTGGGTACCCTGGTGGCCGGCACCAAGTACCGCGGCGATTTCGAGAAACGGCTGAAGGAGGTGGTGGCCGCCATCGAAAAGAAGGAGAAAGCCGTTCTCTTCATCGACGAGATGCACACCATCATCGGCGCCGGCGCCACCAGCGGCGGCTCGATGGACGCCTCCAACCTGCTCAAGCCCGCCCTCCAGGCCGGCACCATCCGCTGTATCGGCTCCACCACCTACGAGGAATACAAGAACCACATCGAAAAGGATCGGGCCTTGTCGCGCCGTTTCCAGAAGATCGACATCGACGAACCCTCGGTGGACGATACCACCAAGATTCTGCGCGGCCTCCAGTCCCGTTACGAGGAGCACCACCAGATCCGCTACAGCCGGGCCGCCGTCGAGGCCACGGCCGAGCTGGCGCACCGGTACATCAACGACCGCTACCTGCCGGACAAGGCCATCGACGTGCTCGACGAGGTCGGTGCCTTTTTCCGCCTGAACGGCAGGACCGGCCGCACGGTCGGGGTCCGCGACGTCGAACAGATCGTCTCCAAGATCGCCCGGGTGCCGGTCACCAGCAAGGTCGGCAGCGACACCAGCGAACTCCTCCACCTGGAAGACAAGCTAAAATCGGTCATCTTTGGCCAGGATGAGGCGATCGAGGCCCTGGTGAAGGCGGTCAAGCGGTCACGGGCCGGTCTGGGCAACCCGCAGGCACCGACCGGCTCCTTCCTGTTCGCCGGCCCCACCGGTGTCGGCAAGACCGAGGTGGCCCGGCAGCTGGCGGCCTCCCTCGCCGTCCATTTCGAGCGTTTCGACATGAGCGAATACATGGAGAAGCACGCGGTGGCCCGGTTGATCGGCGCGCCTCCCGGCTACATCGGCTTCGACCAGGGCGGCCTGCTGACCGACGCCATCCGCAAGCATCCCTACACGGTGCTGCTGCTCGACGAGATCGAAAAGGCCCATCCGGATGTCTTCTCCATTCTCCTCCAGGTGATGGACCATTCCACCCTCACCGACAATGCCGGCCGCCGTGCCGATTTCCGCAACGTCATCCTGATCATGACCACCAATGCCGGCGCCCGCGAAATGAGCGAGAGGGCCATCGGCTTTCTGGGGGATGCCAAGGGCAGGGAGCAGAAGGTGCTCAAGGATCTCTTCTCGCCCGAGTTCCGCAACCGGCTGGACGCCACCATCACCTTCTCGGCCCTGGAACCCGCCACCGTGGAAAAGGTGGTCGACAAGATGGTGCTGGAACTGCAGCAGCAGCTGGCCGGCAAGAAAGTGACGATCACCCTGAGCTCCTCGGCCCGCACCTGGCTGGCCAAGGAAGGCTACGAACCCGCCTTCGGGGCGCGGCCGCTCCGCCGGCTGATCATGAAGGAGATCGGCGACGTCCTCACCGAGGAAATTCTGTTCGGCAACCTCACCAAGGGCGGCAAGGTGCACATCGACCGGAAAAAAGACAAAACCACTTTCTCCTACCTGTAAATTCCCCTCCTCCAAGCCGGGCGGCACTGCCGTCCGGCTTTTTTTGCCGCATCGTCCGGTTTCATTTTTTCTCTCCGTTGCTGTGCAATTGACATTCCCCGTCAAGCACGATAGATACTGTTGGCGTGAATTCAGGAATCTTACCTATTTTCATTGCCAAGGATCTCGTGACGCGGGCTGTCAGCGCGAACGCATTGGCGGGGCCCGGACGCGGGACGCACATGAAAGGGAGGGAACATGGTGAAAAAAATTGCCTCACTGGCCGCTGTCGGACTTGTTGCCTTACCGGCCTTTGCCGTTGCCGCCGATGGCCGGAGCCAGGCAGACCTGGAACGCAAGATCGAGGCACTGGAGCGGCAACTGGAAGAGCTGAAAGCCCAGGTGGGCAGGCAGAACGAAACCATCACCCAATACGGTGACAAGGTCGACAGCATGGATACCATGCTCGAAGAAAAATCGGAAAAATGGGATCTCGCTTCCCGTTTCCAGTTTGACGGCGATTTCAGGGCCAGGGGGGATTATTACAAGGCGGACAATCTCTTTGCCGCGGGAGGCGACCAGGAAAACGACACCATTCTCACCAACCGGCTCAGGCTCAACATGCGGGTCAAGGCGACCGAGGATGTCGAATTCAAGGGCCGCCTTGCCATGTACAAGGCCTGGGGCATGGAATCCACCCCGGACGGCCTGGGCGGAGGGTTCCCCATTTTTGACGGCAACACCACCCGCACCCCCGACGACAGCGCGCTGTACGTCGACCGTGCCTTTATCAACTGGAACAATATCGGCGGCGCGCCGGTCTGGTTCTCCATCGGCCGGCGGCCCACCTCTGACGGTCCGCCCGCCCAGCTCCGCATGAATTACGAGGAGCGGATGGCGACCCCGGTGGCCTACATGGACTATCCTTTTGATGGCCTTTCTCTGGGATACGGCTATGATTGGGACAACGACGCCCTGGGCGAAGGCCGGATTCGCTTCTGCTATGGTCGCGGCTTCGAGAGCGGCCTCCAGTCCGACACCGATCCCCTCTGGAACAACGACACGGATTTTGCCGGATTCAGTTGGGATGTGTTCAAGCAGGGCCCGCGTTTTCTCAATGTCCAGGTTTTCGGCGCCTTCAATCTGTTCAACTATCCCGCCTTCAGCAGCGATTTCGTCAATTACGGCGCCGCCTTTCCTCCGGATGAAGGCGGCTATGGCGTGAGGAAAAACGTCGGCAATATTTACCACACCAGCGCCGTCTACATGGATAAACACAAAGACCTCAACTACTTCGTCGCCGGGGGCTGGAGCCGGACGGATCCCAACGACAACGGCATGTTCAACGATCCTTTCAGCGGGACGAACAACACCGGCTCTGAAAACGGGTATTCGTTTTACACCGGCATCCGCTACGACATGGACAATATCGGCCTCAGGATCGGCGCGGAATACAACTATGGTTCGCAATACTGGGTTTCCTTTTCGCCCGGCCACGACGATATCTACATGTCGAAACTGGCGACCCGGGGTAGTGCCTACGAACTCTACCTGATCTACGATCTCCCCACCGGCGAGGCGATCTCGAAATTCGCCAAGACCTTCATCCGGCTGGGCTGGCAGTATTACGACTACGATTATTCCGGTTATTTCGACTGGAACATGAAGCCCTACGACCTGGGTAGCGAGCAAGCCCAACTCCAGATGCTGGGACAGAACCCGGTTGAAAGCGCCAATCAGGTCTACCTGACCTTCGAGGCCTATTTCTGATGTACGGGCGATCCTGTTCCCGAATACAAAAGGAAGGCTGAAAAGCCTTCCTTTTGTATCGATGAGGCCCCATGCGCCTGCACCAATCGCCGCTTCCCCATTACACCAGCCTCCTGCTGCCCGTGCCCCACGGCATGTTCACCTGCGCCGGCGGCACGAGCGAGCCGCCGTTCGCCTCCCTCAACCTCAGCCATTCCGTCGGCGACCAGGCCGAACGGGTGCACGCCAACCGGGCACGCGCTCTGGCGGCTCTGGGCCTGCGCCATCTGGTCTCGGTCCGCCAGGTCCATGGCGACCGCATCCTCCGGGTCGACGACCGAAAATATTTCCAGGAGGAACCTGAAGGCTACGACGCCCTGATTACATCCCTGCCCGACACCGGCGTCTTGATCCAGCAGGCCGACTGCCAAGCCGTCCTGCTCGCGGCGCCGGCAGCGGGGATCGTCGCCGCCATCCACTGCGGCTGGCGCGGCAGCGTGCTCGATCTCATCGGCAAGACCATCCACTGCCTGCACGCCGAGTACGGGATCGCCCCAGCCAGCCTGCGGGCGGCCATCAGCCCATCCCTGGGGCCCTGCTGCGCCGAGTTCATCCATTACCGCAAAGAGCTGCCCGCCTGGATGCACGCCTTTCAGGTCCGGCCGCACCACTTCGACTTCTGGAGCATCAGCCGCAGGCAACTGCTCGACGCCGGCGTTCTCCCCGAACACATCGACGTGGCCGGCCTGTGCACCCGCTGCAATCCGCAGTTTTTCTCCTACCGCCGCGCCCGCACGGCGACCGGCGGCGTCACCGGCAGAAACGGCTCCTTCATCGGCCTGCCGCCCACCGTTTGAGGCAAAACCTCACCGAACGGGCCTCCGGCTTCCGATCACAACACAAAATCGCAGATCAGGGGGGCGTGGTCGGAATGGGTCACCGGCGGAATCTGGAACTGCACCACCTTGAGTTCCGGACTGTGGAGGATGAAATCGAGTTCCCGTTTCGGGGCACGACTGGGATAGGAGGGTTTTTTCTCCGGATTGGCGCTGACCAGACCGGTGGCGCCGAGAAACAGCTCCAGCTCCCGCATGCCCCACAGCACGTTGAAATCGCCGGCCAAAATCATCGGCCGGTCGACCGAGCGGATCAGTTTGTACAACCGTTCCAACTGATACTGCCGGTTGCGGTAGGTCAGGGAGAGGTGGACGAGGAAAACGGTGAGGTGTTCGGTGCAGACCTGGATGACAAGGCGCTTGACCCCTTCGTCGAAATAGTGGAAGCGGTGACTGACAATCGGCATCCGGGTGAGCACGGCATTGCCCTGTTCCCTGAGCAGGGGCAATCTCTGCACCATCGAACCCGAGCCGTACTTGGTCTCGACAACATGGTAATATCCCAACTGCCTGGCGATCATCTCCGCCTGGCACATCCGGTCGGTACGAAACGAGCCGCCATCGACCTCGACCAGCCCCATGACATCCGGCTGCACGGCGGCGACAAATTCGACGATTTTATCGAAATTTCCGCGGGAACGCCGCAGGTAGCCGGCGTAGGGAAAGGGAAAGTGGAAACGGCCGCCCTGCCCCGTGGCATAGCGGATATTATAGAGCAGAAATCGCAATGGGTTCCTCCCGGCCGGTCACTCCTGGGAACGACGCAGGCCGAAGACCCCGGTCTTGATGCTGCTGAAGGCGGGATTCATACCGCTTCGGCCCTTGCTCCTGGCGCCGCCGCCATCGCCTTCCGTGATCGGCGGCATCGCCGCCACCACCTCGACCTCTTCCGTACGCTCGACCACGAACCGCTCGGTTTTCACGGCAGGGATCCCCTGCGACTCCAGATAAATATCATAAAAACGGGAGCAATCCCGGTAATAGCTTTTTTTCTTCAGCCATTTGGGATCGTTCCCCTGGCTGCGGGCGTGGTGGAAGGTCGGAAGGTTGACCAGCAAGGTGGTCAGGGATTCCTTGGCCATGCGCTGCACATTGAACGGCTCGCCAAAGGCCGTGTCGACCTCCTCGCGGATGGCGCGGGACAAGAGATGAAAGCCCGCCCCGCGCACATTGGTCTCCGGCAGGTCGAACCGCTCGCAGGCCCAGGGCAGCAGCAGCGCGGCAAAGAGCAGGTGTTCGGGAATCTTGACCGGCTCCTCCCCTTCGCGTCGGGCATGGAGCCGGTCCAACACGGTGAAAACCCGCACCAGTTCGTGGCGGATCCGTTCGCCGTGCTCCCCTTCGAGCAAGGACGCATAGAGGGGAAAGAGCGTGGTCCACAGGCCAGAGACCATGCACAGCTCGGCCCAGGGCCGGCTGGCCCCGGATTGCAGGTCCTTCAGCACTTCGTCGCGGATGCGCGAGGGCGGGCACAGGCCCAATTTGTCCTTGTGGTCCCGCAAGGCGGCAAAGGTTGCCTCTTCGATGGCGAATCCCGTCCGGGCGGCATGGCGGACCACCCGCATCATCCGCACCGGGTCCCTGGTGAACCGCCGGTCCGGGTCGCCGACCACCCGGATGATCCCCTCGTCGAGGTCGCGCACGCCGCCGGTGTAATCGATGATGGTGTGGTGTTCGATCTCGTAGAACAGGGAGTTGATGGTCAGGTCACGGCGGAAGGCATCCTCTTCCAGGGTGCCGAAGGTGTTGTTCGACGGCAGCACCTGCTCCTCGCCGTCGATGTCGTACTCGCTGCGCGACCGGAGGGTCGACACCTCGATGATCTTGTTGCCCCGGAAAAAGACCTGCACCAGGCGAAACCTGCGGCCGATGGTGCGGCTGTTGCGGAACATCTGCCGCAACTGGCCGGGACGGGCGTCGGTGGAAATGTCAAAATCCTTGGGAGTGCGGCCAAGGTAGAGATCGCGCCCCCCCCCCCCCACCAGGTAGCCCTTGAAGCCGGCGTCGCGAAGGCGGTACAACACCTTCAGCGCTTCCCGGTCAAGCTGGTGTTCGCGGATGGGGTGCTCCGACTCGGGAATCACCCTGGCATGCGCCACGCCGCTTGCATCCTCAACGAATGCCTGTTCGAGCGACTCAACTGTCATACAAGCTGAGAAAAAGGGAACCTTGACGGATCACGCCGGCCAAACACCACTCAGTAGGCGGCGCACTTTTCCTTGTACACCGACTCCGCCGCCTTGACGAAGCTGTCGAAAATCTCCCTGACCGAAAGGATTTCTTTCATCTTGAAGGTATTGGCACCGGAGAAGACCAGGCCGTTTTCGACATCGCCGCTGAACGCCGCCATCAGGCGTTCGCTGATGCAGTATTTGTAATTGCATTTCTTCAGGCATTGGAAGAGGCATTTCTTGGCCGCAATGTCTTCATTGTTCAGCATCTTGTCGACGAAAGGCGTCTTGATCGCCCGGCCGGGCATGCCCACCGGCGAGGACACCAGAACAATATCCTCCTTTTTGGCCTTCAGAAACGCCTGCTTGAAGGCATCGGACACCGAGCACTCCTTGCTCAGCACGAAGCGGGAGGCGACCTGCACGCCGTCGGCACCGTATTTATCCATCATTTCCGCCATCTCGAAGCCGTCAGTAATGCCGCCGGCGGCGATCAGGGGGATCTTGGAGATGACCCTGCGGATCGAGGGGAAAAGGTCGCGCAATGAAATATCGGTGCCGAGATGGCCGCCGGCCTCGGTCGCCTCGACAATCACCGCCGACGCGCCCAGCTTTTCCGCCAGACTGGCCAGACCGGGCGACGACACGATCGACACGATGGGGATGTTGAACCGCTTGCCGATCTTGAAGATGTCGCGGGAAAATCCGGCCCCGGTGATGATCATGTCGGCGCCCGCCTCGATGGAGCCCATCACCAGATCGTAGAAATCCTTCATCGCGTACATGATGTTGACGGCAATGATCCCCTTGGTGGCATTCTTGGCCTTGCGGATATCCTCCTGCAGCTCGGGCACCGGGATGCCGGAACCGCCGATGGTGCCGATACCGCCGCATTCGGCGACCGGCACCGCCAGGGCGGATGTCGATACCCGGATGGACATCCCCCCCTGGATAATCGGAATTTTTGCGATGAACGAACCTATTTTGAGTTCTGGCAGTTTCATTCAAGCCTCTTGGTCGTGTGTTGCTTTCAGAAAAAAAATCGAAAATATTGCGTATCCCCGATGGCCGTCCGCATCAAAAGCAGAAAGAATGCCGGGCTCACGCTCATTTGTCAAGCATGGAGACCGGTTTGCCGTCGGATACGGAGAATATGCATATCTTAAACATTCTACCACAACCAGACCACATCGGCTTGACTTTTCACCCCTTTCTCGATTAGATTTTATAATTTTTCCGGCACGGGCGCCACGGGTGAAGCGCACGCGGTGCCGCGCACGCGGTTTTTCTGGAGTATATCTTGAAAATTCAAGCAATCAACGGGTTCAAAGACATCCTACCCGAGGCCGTCGGCCGGTGGCAGTCCATCGAACAACGGGCACGGGATATTTTCGAACGGTTCGGTTTCCAGGAGATCCGGATGCCCATCCTGGAAAAGACCGAACTTTTCGTTCGTTCCATCGGCGAGGCCACCGATGTGGTGGAAAAAGAAATGTATACCTTTGCCGACAAGGGCATCACCATGCGGCCCGAGGCCACCGCCTCGATCATGCGCGCCTTCATCGAGCACGGCCTCCATGTGCAGCAGCCGGTGCAGCGCCTCTACACCATCGGCCCGATGTTCCGGCACGAGCGGCCGCAAAAGGGCCGCCTGCGGCAGTTTCATCAACTGGACGCCGAAATCATCGGCGCGGCCGAGCCCCGGGTCGACGCCGAGCTGATCGCCATGGGCCGGATGCTGCTGGACGAACTGGGCCTGACCGTCAGCCTGGAACTGAACTCCCTGGGGTGCCCGGTCTGCCGGCCGCCGTTCAAGGAGCGGCTGGTCGCCTTCCTCGAACAGCGGCGCGAGGTTTTGTGCGACGATTGCCAGCGCCGCACCCGCACCAATCCGCTGCGGGTGCTCGACTGCAAGAAACCGTCCTGCCGCGCCGTGGTCCAGGAAGCGCCCTCGCTGCTGGAAACGCTCTGCCCCGACTGCGACCGCCATTTCCTCGAAGTCCGCACCGCGCTGGAAGAACTGCGCATCCCCTTCCGCATCAACCGGTTCATGGTCCGCGGCCTCGACTATTACACCCGCACCACCTTCGAGTTCCTCACCACCGATCTCGGCGCGCAGGCAGCCGTCGGCGCCGGGGGGCGCTACGACGGCCTGATCGAACAACTGGGCGGTCCGCCGCTCTCCGGCATCGGTTTCGCCATGGGTCTGGAACGCCTGGTCCTGCTGATGGAGCAGCAAGCCAACAATTCGCTTGCGGCCCCGAGCACGGATCTCTTCGTGGCCGCCCTCGGCACCGCCCTTCTCGCCCCTTGCGGCCAGTTGGTTCATGCCCTGCGGCAGCAGGGCGCCAAGGCGGCCATCGACTACAGCGGCCGCAGCCTCAAGGCGCAGCTCAAGCAGGCTGGCCGGAGCAACGCCCGCTTCACCCTCATTGTCGGCGAGGACGAATGGGCGCGGGGCGAGGCGATCCTCCGTGACATGCGGACCCAGGAACAGCGGACTTTTACCCTGAACGGCTCCCCCGAGGAGCAGGCGCGGCGTCTGCTCGCTCTGGTGGGGACGGCCGCAACCTCTGGCTGAGCGCAGATGCACGGCACAGCAGCCAACCGGCCTTAGAACAGCTACCTTCCGGGACAACCTCGAAGCGGTCCCGGCCTATCATACGGAGAACGAAACATGGAATCAATGGGAGCGCTGCGGCGCACACACACCTGCAACGACCTCGGCCTGGGCGACATCGACAGGGAAACCACCCTCATGGGCTGGGTGCTCCGCCGCCGGGACCACGGCGGGGTCATCTTCATCGACCTGCGCGACCGGTGGGGCGTGACCCAGGTGGTCTTCAACCCCGAGGTCAGCGAGGCGGTGCATGCCAAGGCCCATCAACTGCGTAGCGAATGGGTGATCGCCGTGCGCGGCCAGGTGGTCAACCGCCCGGAATCCATGGAAAACACCAAGCTGGCCACCGGGGCGATCGAAGTCTTTGTCCACGAACTCCGCATCCTCAACAGCAGCGAGACCCCGCCCTTTCCTCTCGACGAAGAAATTGAGGTCTCCGACACCCTGCGGTTGCAATACCGGTATCTCGACCTGCGCCGGCCGGAGATCGCCAGCAACATCATCCTCCGCCACCAGGCCATGCAGACCGTGCGATCCTATCTCAACCGCCACGACTTCCTCGAGATCGAGACACCGATGCTCACCCGCTCCACCCCGGAAGGGGCCCGCGACTACCTGGTGCCGAGCCGGGTCAATGCGGGCAAGTTCTACGCCCTGCCCCAGTCGCCGCAGCTGTTCAAGCAGTTGCTGATGGTTGCCGGCATGGACCGCTACTATCAGATCGTCAGATGTTTCCGCGACGAAGACCTGCGCGCCGACCGCCAGCCCGAATTCACCCAGATCGATATGGAGCTGAGCTTCGTCACCGAGGACGACATCATCGCCCTGGTCGAGGGGATGATCAGCGACCTGTTCTCCGCCGCCCGTTCCGTCGAACTGCGCCCTCCCTTTGCGCGGATGACCTATGACGAGGCCATGCGCCGCTTCGGCACCGACCGACCGGACACCCGCTTCGGCCTGGAGTTGGTGGACCTGACCGACATTGTCCGGGGCTGCGGCTTCAAGGTCTTCCAGGCGGCGGTGGAAAAGGGCGGCGTGGTCAAGGCGATCAACGCCAAGGGCTGCGGGCAGTTCTCGCGCAAGGATCTCGACGATCTCACCGAGTATGCCGGCCGTTTCGGCGCCCGCGGCATGGCCTGGATCAAGATCAAGGACGACGAGTGGCAGTCGCCGATCACCAAGTTCTTCAGCGCAGACGAGATCGCCGCCATGAGCCGAGCCCTCGATGCCCAGCCCGGCGACCTCATCCTCTTCGGCGCCGACAAGGCCAAGACCGTCCATCAGGTGCTCTCCGAACTGCGGCTGGAGCTGGCGCGGCGGCTGGAACTGGTCGACAACGGCGTGTTCAACTTCCTCTGGGTGACCGACTTCCCGCTGCTCGAGTACGACGAGGAGGAAAAACGCTACACCGCCGTGCACCATCCGTTCACCGCACCCAACGAGGACGACCTGCCCCTGCTGGCCACCGACCCCGGCGCGGTCAAGAGCCGGGCTTATGATCTGGTGCTCAATGGCAACGAGATCGGCGGCGGCTCGATCCGCATCCACAGCCCGGCCATGCAGCAGACCGTGTTTATGGCCCTGGGCATCGGTGAAGAGGAGGCCAAAGAAAAATTCGGTTTTCTCCTCCGGGCCCTGGAGCACGGCGCCCCGCCGCACGGCGGCATCGCCTTCGGCGTCGACCGCCTGATGATGCTGCTGACCGGCTCGACCTCCATCCGCGACGTCATCGCCTTCCCCAAAACCCAGAAAGCCACCTGTCCGCTCACCGATGCCCCTTCTTCCGTGTCGCGCAAGCAGTTGACCGAACTGCACCTGCGGCCCGACTGGAAGGAGAAAAACTAGGGCGGTTCAGCGCAACCACCGTCGCGCCGCATCGCGGTCCGTTCCGGGGAGGTCAGGACGCATCCTGGCCTCCCCGGCTTATTTCTGTTCCCGCCAGATATCGTCGATCAGCAGTTCGTGCGGCCGGAAGGCACTCTTGTAGCTCATGCCGACATGGCCGTCGATCCAGTAGCCGAGATAGAGAAAGTCGATCTGCTGCGTCTTGCAGATGTGATTGAGGGTGAGAATGTTGAGGGTACCGGGGCTGCGCCAGCCCTGGCCGGGATCGAAGAAGAAATAAACCGCGTTCATCCACGTGGGCGCGGCATCGACGATGGCCACGCCCAGAAGTTCGTTGTCGACCCGGTAGCGGATCTCGAAGCACCGGGCGATGCTGGTGATGAAGAATCCGGAATAGTAGCTCTCGGCGCTGCTCCGGCCCTCGGGAAACCGGGTGGAGAGGAAGCGCTGCAAGAGGGCCACGTTTTCCCGCGACATGGTAAGGGGTGCGATCTCGATGGCCACGTCCTGATTCTTCTTCCAGACCCGGCGCTGATTGCGATTCGGGCGGAAGCGCTCCGGCCGCAGGCGGATGGGCACGCACAGATTGCAGTCGCGGCAGTGCATGTTGTAGATGCAGTTGCCGTTGCGCCGGTAACCGCGGGCCAGGAAATCGCCCATGGCCTCGTCGGAAAGCCGGCCGAAAACGGCCTGATGATAAATGGCGTCGGCGGCCATGTCGTAGGGGCATTCGGCCGCCGCATGGATGAAGAACCGCTCCAGATCTCCGACAATCATTCCGGACCTGCCCCGTCCGCCTGCATTTTCCCTTCCGGTCACAACACGTTCCTCCGCCGCTACACCAGTCCCTGATCGAGCATGGCGCTGGCCACCTTGACAAAACCGGCGATATTGGCCCCGGCCACATAATCGCCCTCGCGGCCGTAGGCCGCGGCCGCATCGAGACAGGTCCGGTGGATGGCGCGGATGATCGCATGCAGGCGGGTATCCACCTCCTCACGGGTCCAGCTCATCCGCATCGAGTCCTGGACCATTTCCAGGCCGGATACCGCCACCCCGCCGGCATTGGCCGCTTTGGCCGGTCCGAAAAGGACAGCGTGTTCCCGGAAGACGGCGATGGCCTCCGGGGTCGAGGGCATGTTGGCGCCCTCGCAGACCAGGCGCACGCCGCCGGCCACCAGATGCCGGGCATCCTGGCCGGTGATCTCGTTCTGGGTGGCCGCAGGAACGGCGCAGTCTGCCGGATAGTGCCACAGCGGATTCCAGCCCAGCACGGGATCGGCCGGCACATACACGGCTTGCGGGTACTGGTCGCAGTATTCGCGGATGCGGCCGCGGCGAACATTCTTCAATTCCTTGATAAAGGCCAGCTTGGCCGCATCGATGCCTTCCTCGTCGTAGATATGGCCGGACGAGTCGGACATGGTCAGCACCCTGCCGCCCAGATGGAGGATCTTTTCCGCGGTGAACTGGGCCACATTGCCCGACCCGGACACCAGCCACCGTTTGCCGGCCACCGTTTCCCCACAGCGTCCGAGCATCTCGGCGGCGAAATAGATGATGCCGTAGCCCGTAGACTCCGGCCGGATAAGGCTGCCGCCCCAATCCAGCCCCTTGCCGGTGAGCACCCCGGTGAATTTATTTTGCAGTTTCTTGTACATGCCGAAGAGATAGCCGATCTCGCGCGCACCGACGCCGATGTCGCCGGCCGGCACGTCGGTGTCCTCGCCGATATGGCGGAACAGCTCGGCCATAAAGGCCTGGCAGAAGCGCATCACCTCGGTATCGGACCGTCCCTTGGGATCGAAATCGGCCCCACCCTTGGCGCCGCCCAAGGGCAGCGTGGTCAGGCTGTTCTTGAACACCTGCTCGAAGGCTAGGAATTTGATGATCGACAGATTGACCGACGGGTGGAAGCGCAGGCCGCCCTTGTACGGGCCGATGGCGGAACTCATCTCCACCCGGTAGCCACGGTTGACATGGACCCTGCCCTGATCGTCCATCCAGGGGACCCGGAAAAAAATCATCCGCTCCGGCTCGACCAGCCGTTCGAGCACGGCCAGCCGCCGGTATTCCGGATGCCGATCCAGCACCGGCCGGATGCTCGCGAGAAACTCCCGGACCACCTGATGAAACTCCCGCTGCTCGGGGTCCCGCCCGATACAATCTGCGATAGCCTGCTCCATGTCTGTGGTTTTCCGCTCCGTTTTCCTGCGTTGACCGTGGAGGCCGTCCTGCTTCGTGGCCGGCATCGCCTTCAAGGGGCGAGTTGGCCGAGTTCCTGGGGGGTGTTGACGTTGCGCCACGAGCGCCTGAGCGCCTCGGGCGGCTGCGGCGTGATCACGCCTGCTGCCTGCCGCAGCCACTGCATCCGGCGCTGACCCGTGGCGGCCATGGTTTCCAGCAGCGGCCGGCACTGCCTGTCGTAATAGGCCAACAGGGGCTCGACGCGGCCATCTCCCGCCAGATCCGGCAGGATCGCGACCACGCCGGGACCGCGACCGGCGAGCAGCCACTGCAGGGCACCCACCTCCAGATCCGGCAGATCGCAGGCCGCCACCAGCCAGGACACCTCGGGATAGCGCCGAAACGCCGCCAGAATGCCGGCCAGCGGCCCGCCGAGGCCGGGAACATCGTCCAGGCGCGGCATCCCGGCAAGGGAGGGGGGCAGAGCACCGGCACCGGCAATGACCACCTGTTCCGTCCGGAGGCGGAGCAGAGCGACCGTCTGTTCGACCCAGGTCCGGTTCTCCCGGTACAGGAGATGCTTGGGCCGGCCCATGCGGCTGCTCTTGCCGCCGATCAGCACGCAGCCCCAGACAGGAGTTGGTGTTGTCTGACCGGGCGCAACGGTCATAGAGCGCCGACAGCGGCGGGGAAAAGCCCGGCCGCCGTACCCCGGCGCAACAACTGGCGCACCGCGTGCAACCCCTCTTCTCCGAGCGCTCTGGAAGAGTCGTTGACGTAGAGGGCGATATGCTCACGCATCACCTGCGGATCCATTTCCTGGGCGTGCGTCCTGATATAGTCCCATCCTTCGGCGGGATGGGCATCGGCCCAGCCGATACTGGCGGCAATGGCCCCATCGATTTCGGCGCGAACGGCAGGCGGCAGCGTTTTCTTGGCGGCGATGCAGCCAAGCGGTATGGGCAGTCCGGTAGTCTCCTCCCACCACTGGCCGAGGTCGCGGATGCAGTGCAGACCCAGGGCCTGATAGGTGAACCGGCTCTCGTGGATGATCACGCCGCCATCGACCACCCCGGTGGCAACGGCGTCCATGATCCGGTCAAAGCGCATGACCGTGAGCCGCCGGCAATCCGGCCGATACAGCCGCAGCAGCAACGCCGCGGTGGTATAGGCGCCGGGGATGGCGATGGTCCAGTCGGCCAGGTCGGCCGGCTTGTCGCCGTTGCCGGCAATCAGCAGGGGGCCGCATCCCCGCCCCAGGGCCGCTCCGGCCTGGAGCAGTGCATAGTTGTGCTGCACGTGGCCAAAGGCGTGGAACGACAATTTGGTCACATCCAAACGCCCCTGCAGAGCCCATTCGTTGAGCGTCTCCACATCCTCCAGATGGATGCCGGCCAGGCGGCAGCGGGCTAGCGCCACCCGGCCGTGAACCAGTCCATTGAAGATGTAGGTGTCGTTGGGGCAGGGAGAAAAACCGAGGGTCAGGGCCAGTGATTCAGTCATGCCGCAATCCTTTGACGACCAGGGCCGTCACCTCGCCGCACCGGGCACAGGCATCGTGCAGTTGCCAGTTTCGCAGGTCGCGGTCTTCGACCAGGTTGGAGATACATCGCAGTTCCAGCAGGGGGAGGCCAACGTGCTGACAGGCACGCGCTACGGCGGCGCCTTCCATATTCTCGCACAGGGCCTGGTGGCGTTCGGCCAGCATCGTCCCCCGCCTGCGGGTGCCGCTGGCGCTGTTGACCGTCGCGAATACACCGCTGGCGCAAGGGATGGCGGCGGCGGCCAGCACCGCTTCCGCCCGGTGCCGTAAAGTGACGTCCAGTTCGAAGGTATCGGCTATGATGAATCCTGCGCCGCGCAAGGGCAGCACCTCGTCATGCACGCAGATGCCCAGATCGGCCAACACCTCGCGCTCGGCCAGACAGATGTCGAGGACGGTCGCATTGTCCCGCCCTGCCACGGCATAGGCACCGGCGACCCCGAAATTGATCACCCCGGTCAGCGGCAGGGAAGTTGCGGCCAGAAAAGCGGTCAGGCGGACCGCCGCCTCCACCGGCCCGACGCCGGTCACTAGCGTCGGACACACGGCCTGCGGGCAGAGGCGCCGGAACGGCTCCATCTCGAAATCGGTGGCAGCGGTTACCAGAAACACGGTCTTCCCAAAAACTCACAATCAATCGGTGCGAACGGTCCATCGGCGCCCAGCCGTCCACACGGACACTTTCGGCCAAGACTTTTGTCGCAATGTAAAGTAGGTTATCGTGCTTTGCAAGCAAATCACCCGGAACCTGCCAGCCCGCTTCCAACCATGACCGATCACACCTACCGTTTGGACGACTACGATTACGACCTGCCCGCCGACCGGATCGCCCAATTCCCGGCCCCGCAACGCGACCGGTCCCGGCTGCTCGTTCTTGCGACCGACAGCCCCTCGCTCGCCCACCGGACTTTTGCCGACCTCGCCGACTACCTCCGCGCCGGCGACCTCCTGGTGATCAACACCACCAAGGTCTTTCCCGCGCGGCTGCTGGGCCACAAGCAGACCGGCGGCAGGGTCGAACTGCTGCTCCTCGCCTTTCCTCGGCCCGCCTCAGAGGGCAACGCCGACCGCTCGTGGCGGCAAGCCTCGGCCACCGGCCTGATCAAAAGTTCAAAACGGCCCAAAATCGGCAGCCTGCTCCACTTCGGCCCGAGCTTCCGGGCGCGCGTCGACGGTCTGCATCCGGACGGCAAAGCCGAGGTGACACTCCAGTATCAACCGAAACAGGGGCAGTCCCTGGAGCAGCTTCTGGAAGTCCATGGCCAGATGCCGCTGCCGCCCTATATCAGCCGGCCGGACGGCAGCCTGGGCGAGGACCGGCATCGCTATCAGACCCGATACGCGCGCCAGACCGGTTCGGTCGCGGCCCCGACCGCCGGCCTCCACTTCAGCGACGAAGTGCTGGCAGCCATCGGCACCAAGGGAGTGGAGCGAGCCAACATCGTCCTCCACGTTGGCTACGGCACCTTTGCGCCAGTGCGAAGCGAGGATATCCGCGACCATACCATCCACAGGGAATACGTCGAAATTCCGGAAGAAACGGTAACCGCCATCCGGCAGGCCAGGGAGAGGGGTGGCAGAATCTGGGCGGTGGGAACCACCACGGTGCGGACACTCGAATTTGCGGCCGATGCCGAAGGGCATGTCCGGGCGGGCTGCGGCGAATGCGATCTGTTTATCTATCCGGGCTACCGGTTCCGGGTGGTGGACAACATGATCACCAACTTCCACCTGCCCAAGTCGTCGCTGCTGTTCCTGGTTTCGGCCCTGGCGGGACAGAACCGGATTCTGGCGGCCTATCGGGAAGCGGTGACCGCCGGTTACCGCTTTTTTTCCTATGGGGACGCCATGGCCATCATCACCAGGTCATGAGCCGATTTCACCGCTGCAAAAGAAAAAACCCGGCCTGAAGCCGGGTTTCGTCGACCAGCCGCGCTGCCGGTCAGGTGGATGCCGGGCAGTGGCAGCAGCCACCGGAACTCGAGCACGACGACGCGCTGCCGGAATCGGCGCAGGGTGCGCATCCCTTGCCATTGCCTCCATTGCTGTAGCCGTCGGTGTACCAGCCGCCCCCCTTCAACTGAAACGAACTCATGGAGATCAGCTTGCGCACGCTGCCGCCGCATTCCGGACAAACCGACAGCGGTTCGTCGGCCATGCGCTGTTGCACCTCGAAAACCTTCTGGCATCCGCTACATTCATACTCATACACCGGCATGATCGCACCTCACAACTCTGTATATATGCAGGTTAAATAAAAAAACCGAGCCATCAAAACAAGGGCAACAATAATGCCTCGCCGACAGGCTGTCAACACCCGTCATGGAGACATCCCGGTCACGTTTTGCCTGGACCCCCTTGAAAGACAAGGGGCTTTGCACCGGCGACAACAGGAGCCGCGCCCTGTGATGCAAACCATCATTTTGTGCAACAACAGAAAGTCCGCCCCGGATTTTCCGGCTCGTATTTTTTCCTGTAACGATATAAAAAAATTGCATTGATCGTGTTCTTGTTCTATCATCGCAGCAACAGCAGGAACAGAGATACTGTACCCACTTAATTTATCCACTCAGGAGAGAACGATGAGTAAATCACTCGTTGAAATGACTGCGGAGATCATCCAATCTCAGATCAGCACCAAGCAAATGACCACGGAAGAAATAAAGGCGGCGCTGAACGACACCTTCCAAACCCTCAAGGCTCTGCAAGATTCCGAGTCCGTTGGGATTGAACCAGAGCCGGAAGAGGCCAATCCTGTTATCGATCCGAAAAAGTCGATCCAGAGAAATAAAGTTGTCTGCCTGGAGTGCGGTCAAGAGTTCAAGATGCTTTCCCCGAAGCATCTCAAATCACATGGACTGACCTCCAAGGAATATCGCAAGAAGCATGGTTTTTCCGCTCGGCAGCCACTGTGCGCCAAGGCGCTTTCTGAAAAACGCTCGCAATCAGGTAAGGAACGGGGGTTGCCGGACAATCTCCGCAAGGCTATTGAAATGCGGACAAAAGACAAGGCAAAGAAGAAGTAATATCCCGCATCCGACAACAGTTTTCAATTCGTATGCATTCAGGCGACAGGTGCCGAGCACTCCTCGCCTGAATGCAATATTTTTCCAATCGTACACCCATTTCGGCGCCACCTGTCATTTCAGCTTGTGGTTCCCGCCCGGCCGCAGTACAGTCACGACTGGTTCTCCGTACCCGCACATCTTGATCTTTCCTCTTTGCCATTCACCGCAGTCAACACAAAAGAATGATTGGTATTTTTGATTCTGGCGTCGGCGGCATGACCGTTGCCCGCGCCATTGAACAATGGTGCCCGGGGTATCCCCTGGTGTACCTCGGCGACCTCGCCCGCATGCCGTATGGCCCCAAAAGTCCGGCCATGATCACCGAATACTCGCATCGGAATACCGAGTTCCTTCTCCGCCAGGGAGCCAAACTGATCGTGATTGCCTGCAATTCGGCGGCGAGTACGGCCTCCACGTTTTTGCGCAGCCACTACCGCCAGGCCATCATCGACGTTATTTTTCCGGCAGTGGCCAAGGCGGCGGCCCTCAGTGCCACGGGCAAGATCGGCATCATCGGCACCAGGGCGACCATCAATTCCGGGTTCTATGAACAGCGCCTCCAGGAGGCCCGCCCCGACTGCCAGGTGTACAGCCAGGCCTGTCCGCTCCTGGTTCCCCTGGTCGAGGAAGGTTGGCTGGATCGCAGGGAAACCAAGATGATCGTCAAAAAATATCTGCACCCCCTGCGCGACAAGCAGATCGACACCCTCATCCTCGGCTGCACCCACTATCCCCTGCTCAAGAAGACGATCGCCCCCCGCATCGGTCGCCGGGTCAACATCATTGATTCCTCCGTCGAAGTGGCGCTCCACCTCAAATCGATTCTCGACACAGATGCAGACCTCCGCAATGAACTCCACGCCCCCGACACGCCCAGCCGTTTTTTTGTCTCCGATATGCCGGCGCCGGTGCATGCCCTGGCCGGAGCAATCTTCGGCCGCCCTGTCCTGCTGGAGCACACCGATGTGTAAGGGCACGCGACTCTGCCTCACCGTGGTGCTGCTTGTTGCCGGCCTTTTGTCCGGGATGGCCTTCGCCGCCGGGCCCGAACAGCGGGTAGCGGCACTTCAAAAAAAATACCAGCAGTTGCGCAGCCTTACATTCGATTTCTCCCAAACCACCCAGAACGGCGGCCGGATCAAGCATGGCTCCGGCAACGCCGTTTTTTACCGCCCGGCCGTGACCGAAGCCGCCGGGTCGCCGGGAATCGTGCGCTGGAACTACACCGGGCCGACCGAGCAGACCATCATCAACGACGGCGCCTCGCTTTCCATTTACACGCCCCAGGACAAGCAATTGCTGGTTTCCCCGACCCAGGACATGGAAGCCGACGTTACTTACGCCATCTTCACCGGCACCAAGAACCTGCTCGACGAATTCGCGGCCGCGGCGGGCGACCCTCTGTTCCGCCTCAATGATCCGCCAGCCGGCGACGAGGCGCTGCAACTCACCCCCAAGAAACCGCACCCCCAGGTCAAACGGATACAACTCTGGGTGAGTGGCGATCTCACCATTCACCGACTGCTCATGGAGGATCATTTCGGCGCCCTCACCGAGCTGACCTTCACCAATGTCCACTTCAACACCCTGCGGCAGGGAGATACGCAGCAGATGCAGGCCTTGCGCGCCCTTGACCTGGCACCGGGGACGGAAATCATCCAGCAATGAGCCAGCCCCATCGGCCTGCCCGTATCCGGCCGATGTGTTCCGGTTGACACCGGCAGCGACGGAAAAGCATTGCTCGGATACAACAAGCAGGGTAAAGAAGGGCTGCCTGCTGTTTGTTTTCCATGCAGATGTTGCGGGCACCATGACGACCACGCCCCACTCCAACCGCGCCACCTGAAGCAAGCCGCATGCGCATAGCCGTTCTTTCCGACAGCCACGACCATATCCTCAACCTCAAGCAGGCCGTGCTGTGCGCCAACCGGGAAGGGGCCGAGCTGCTGATCCACTGCGGCGACCTCATCTCCCCGTTCATGCTGCCGTATCTGGAACAATTCAACGGGCCGGTGCATGCGATCTACGGCAACAACAGCGGTGACCAGCACCTCATCGCCAGCCGTTGCGCCGCACCCGCCAGCACCATCACCCATCACGGCGGGCACGGCACCCTGGTTGCCGGTTCCTGGCGCATCGCCATCGAGCACTATCCCCGCTGGGCACGCGCCCTGGCGGCCTCCGGCGACTTCGACCTGGTCTGTTGCGGCCATACCCATCTGTTTCAGGCGGAATGGCTGGGCCGCTGCCTGCTGCTCAATCCGGGCGAACTTTTGGGCAAGGACGCGCCGCCGGCCTTTGCCCTCATTGATACCGCCGACGGTTCCGCGCGCCAGATATCCGTTGGCGAACGGTTGACGCTCGACGATTGAAACCGTTGTGAGCGTTTGCAGCGCCGGCAATGGTGGCCCCATCCGCCGGTTTATTCTTTTTTTGGTAAACAAGCCATGAGTGACGAAACCTTTGCAGAACTGTTCCAGGACAAAGCCGTCTCCCGTCCGACCCTCCAGCCCGGCAGCCGGGTTGCGGCCACCGTGGTCGGCATCAGCGGCGATACCATCTTCCTCGATGCCGGCGGCAAGAGCGAGGGTGTTCTCAACGCTGCCGAACTGCGCGATCAGGCGGGCGAACTGACCGTCGCCACCGGCGACCAGGTGCAGGTCTTCTTTCTGGCGGCGCGGGGCGGCGAGATGCTGTTCACCACCCGGCTGGGCTCCGGCCAGACGTCCTCCCGCGAACTGGAGGAGGCCTTCCGCTCCGGCATTCCCGTCGAAGGCAAGGTGACCGGCGAGGTCAAGGGAGGTTTTTCCGTGACCATTGCCGGCCAGCGCGGATTCTGCCCCTACTCGCAGATGGATGTCCGCAAGGTCGAACAGGCCGAGGACTATCTCGACAAAACCTTTGCCTTCAAGGTGATCGAATTCGGCAACCAGGGCCGCAACATCATCCTATCGGCCCGGGCCGTGCTGGAGGAACAACGACAACAGGAGCGCGAACAGCTGAAGGCGCGGCTGCGCGAGGGCATGCAGGTCAGCGGTACCGTCACCTCCATTCGCGAGTTCGGCGCCTTCGTCGACATCGGCGGCGTCGACGGGTTGATCCCCATCGCGGAGCTGGCCTGGGGCCAGACCGACAGGGTGGAGGATGTGCTGAACCGGGGCCAGCAGGTCGAGGTCATCATCAAACGGCTCGACTGGGACAACGAGCGGATCTCGCTGAGTCTGCGCGAAACCATGGAAAATCCGTGGGACAAGGTGGCGTTGCGTTACCCGGTGGGTTCGGTTCACCGGGGCAGGGTTTCGCGGCTGACCGCCTTCGGCGCCTTCGTCACCCTGGAGTCGGGCATCGATGGGCTGCTCCATATCTCCAAGCTGGGTGCGGGACGGCGGATCCACCACCCCCGGGAGGTGCTGGAGGCCAGTCAGGAACTGACCGTCAAGATCGAATCGGTCGACGTCGACCAAAAGCGCCTGGCCCTGACCCCTGAGGATTACGTTGCCAGGGAGTCCAACGCCGGCGCCGACACTCCACCGCCGATGCCCAGGGAATCGGCCTCCATGGGCACGCTGGGCGATCTGCTGCAGCGGCAGATGAACAAAAAGAGGAAGTAAAGCGGTCTTACTCGGAGCGGCGGGCAATCTCGAACATGATCACCGCCGCTGCCACCGAGGCGTTGAGCGAGTTGAAGGCGGCCCGCATGGGAATCGTTACCATCACGTCGCACTGCTGGCGCACCAGCGGCCTGATTCCCTTGCCTTCGCTGCCGATCACCAGGCAGACCGGGCCGGAAAAATCGGTGGCATAGATCGAGGCGGCATCGGATTCCGCCACCGCGCCGTAGATCCAGAAGCCGCGCTCTTTCAAGCGGTTCAGCGCATCGCTCAGGTTGACGACCTGGCAGAGCCCCAGATGGGCCACCGCTCCGGCGGAGGTGCGGGCAACGGTGCCGGTCACCGGCACGCTGCGGTCCCTGGTCAGGATCACGTGCTGGAAGCCGGCGGCCAGGGCCGAGCGCAGGATGGAGCCGAGATTGCGGGGGTCCTGGATGGAGTCGAGGGCCAGTAGCCTGGGCGGCGGCGGCGATGGCTCCCCGGCGATCCGGTCCAGCAGTTCGTCGAGGGGCAACAGCCCCGCCGCGCTCAGCCGGGCCACTACGCCCTGATGGCGGCAGGTGCGGGGCACGCGCATTCGGTCGGCTTCGACGAAGCGAACGGCGATACCGCGCTCCTTGGCCGCATCGATAATCTCCTGCAACCGCATTCCGCCCTTGCCCCGCTGGACGAGGAGTTCGTTGATCGTCGCCGCCTGCTGCGCCAGGGCTTCCCGAACCGCGTTGATCCCCCAGATCAGGTCATCGTCCAGCGCAGGCGCCGCCGCTCTTCCATCCGACGGGCGTTCCGTTTTGCTTCTGTCCGCCATCAGGAGTTCCAGTGCGCCTGCCGGCCACTCAGCGTCCGGCGTTGCCGGCACCGCTCGGCAATGATGATGCTGCGCAGACTTGCCACCGCCTCGTCAAGCCGGTCGTTCACGATCAGATAGTCATACGATCCCGAACAGGCCAACTCCTTGCGAGCATTGTTGAGTCGAAGGGCGATGGTTGCCTCGCTCTCGGTGCCGCGGCCACGCAGGCGACATTCCAATTCGGCGAGCGACGGCGGGGCGATGAAGATGGTCACCGGTTCGGCTCGCTGCCGCACCTGCGCCGCCCCCTGGACATCGATGTCGAGGATGACGTCGTTGCCGGCACGCCGATGCTTCTCGACTTCGTCGACGCTGGTACCGTACATGTTGCCGTGGACTTCGGCCCATTCCAGAAAACCGGCAGGCTGCCTGGTGCGGATGGCGGTGAAGGTCGCTGCCTCAATAAAATGGTAGTGGACTCCGTCGATCTCGCCGGGCCTGGGTTGCCGGGTGGTATGCGACACGGAAAAAACCAGGCCGGGCAGGTCCTGCATGACCCGCTTGAGAATGGTCGTCTTGCCGCATCCCGAAGGAGCGGACAGCACCAGCAGCAGGCCGCTTTCCATTACTCTCCCTCGATCTGGGCCTTGACCAGCGCCGGATCCGGATGGCGCTGCTCCTGTTCCAGGGCCAGCAGCCGCTGACTGATGGTTTCCGGCTGCACCGAGGAGAGGATCAGGTGGCCGGAATCAAGGATCAGGATCGCCCTGGTCCGCCGTCCCTCGGTGACGTCGATCAGCTTCTTTTCCAACCTGGCATCTTCCTTCAATTTCCTGATGGGCGAGGAGCCCGGATTGACAACGGCGAGAATACGGCTGACCTTGACGGCATTGCCAAAGCCGATATTGACGAGTCTGTTTTCCATGGACGCACTGTGCGGCAAAAGAGAAGCGAGCGCCAGAGCGGCGTCTGCTATTCGATATTCTGCACCTGTTCGCGCAGTTTCTCGATTTCGTTCTTCATTTCAACGCCAAGGTGCGCAATGGCGGCATTGGCGATTTTAGAGGAAAGGGTGTTGACCTCGCGAAGGAATTCCTGGAGAAGAAAATCGAGCCGCCGGCCAACCGGTTCGTCGCTGGCGAGAAAGGAACGGAACTGGGCCATGTGACTGTCGAGCCGGGTGATCTCCTCGGTGACATCGCTCTTGTCGGCCATGATCGCCATTTCCTGGGCGAGCCGGATCGGGTCGAGATCGATCCCTTCCAACAGTTTGCCGATCCTCTGCCTGAGTTCGTGCTGGCGTTGCTGTTGGAGTTCGGGAATGGCGCTGTCGATCCGCCGGACAATCGCCTCGAATCTGGCCAGGCGGTCAAGGAGATCCTGACGTAGCGCCTGCCCCTCCTTTTCCCGCATGAGATCGCAATCCTTGAGCGCCGCCTCCAGCGCGGCGGCCAGCAGCAGCCACTCGGCATCCATGTCCGGACGCTGCTCCTCCAGGCTGATCACGTCGCGCAGGGTCAGCATATCGCGCAGGGTCACCGGCCCCTCGACATCGTAACCATCGACCAACTGCTGGAGGCACCGGCGGTATTGGCGGGCCACGGCTTCGTTGACCGCCAGTTGCGGTTCAGCGGCAGCCGCCCCCTGCAGACTGAAGGTGATATCGACCCTGCCCCGGTCAAGCGCGGCGGCCACCTTCCTCTTCACCGGCTCCTCGAACGCGGTGAACGCCCGAGGCAGGACCACCCGCTGATCGAGGAAGCGGTGGTTCACGGTCCTGATTTCGGCGACCCAGGTTCTCCCCTCGGCCACGGCCTCGCCACGGCCGAATCCTGTCATGCTTCGTGGTCGCATTCCCATCCCGTCAGTTTGCTCTCTTGTGAAATCATCGAACATGTCAGGCACGCGCCGCCGCGACCGCCGCCCGCAGTTCGTGGGCGGTCACGCAGGCGGTGCCGATCTTGCCGACCACGATGCCAGCGGCGTGGTTGGCGAGCACCGCAGCTTCCCGCATGGTGCATCCGGCGGCAAGGCCGAGCGCCAGCGTGGCCGCGACCGTATCTCCGGCACCGGTGACGTCGTAGACCTCCTTGGCCATGGTCGGAATGGTGACCAGTTCGTCATCGGCCTGCAACAGCGCCATGCCGGCCTCGCCCCTGGTGATCAGCACTCCCTCGCAGCCGATGTCGTCCCGGATATGGCGCGCCGCCGCCAACAGGCTCCGCTCATCCTCGATCCGGAGGCCGGCAATCTGCATGGCTTCGTGGTGATTGGGCGTGATCACGGTCGCGCCGACAAAACAATGGATATTGGACGGCTTGGGATCGACGATCAGCGGCAGCGGCCGGTGCTCGCGACTGCGGACCGCATACAGCAGTTGATGGAGCCGGACCATCAACTGCTCGCTGACCATCCCTTTTGCATAGTCCGACACCATCACTGCGTCAAAGGTATGGATGGACCGTTCAAGATACTGCAGCAGCGCGTCCAGGGAATGCCTGGAAGGAAATCCCGTCTGTTCCCGGTCGAAACGGACAATCTGCTGCCCCTGGGCAACCACCCTGGTCTTGACGGTGGTGGGACGCTTGCCGATCACCAGACCTTCGGTGGACACCCCCAGTTGTCCGACCAGATCGGCCGCCTTCCGTCCCATGGCATCGTCGCCGACAATGCCGCACAGGGCGCTACGCCCGCCGAGGGAGACGATGTTTCTCAGGACGTTGGCGCTTCCTCCCAACAGGAGATCTTCACGCTGGACATTGACAACCGGAACCGGTGCCTCGGGGGAGATCCGGCTCGCCGTCCCCCAGAGAAAGTGGTCAATGATGATGTCGCCGATGACCAGCACGCTGACATCGGCGAAACGGGCAAGGCGCTCCTCGAGGAGTTGATCGGCCATGGCGCCAGATCGAACCATTCCGGGGATCTTACTTCATCACCTTGTTCAACTCGCTGATGACCGTATTCGATATGTCAACCGCGTCGGTGGCATACAGCACCACATTGCGGGGCAGAACGATGGCATAGTCGTTATCCGCGGCGATCTTGGCCACCACTTCCTCCAATTTCTTGATCACGGGATTGACCTGCTGTTCGCGCAGTTTCCTCAGCTCCTGGTTGGCATTCTCCTGTTTTTCCGCCAACTCCTGGCGTTTTTTCTGAAACGCGGCCGCCTTTTCCCTCTTGACGCTGTCGCTCCAGGCTGCACCCTTCTTCTCGCCTTCCTGCTGCATGGCGATGAGTTCGTTTTCATCTTTTTTGAAGGATGCCTGCAACGAATCCATCTTCTGCTTGATGACCCCTTCCGCTCTCTTGCCGGCAGTAGAGGTAGACAGCACCTGTTTCATGTCAATGACTGCAATTTTGGTATCTGCTGCCAAAGCCTGACCATTGACGAGAACCAAGGCACCAATCAACAGGCCGCTCACACAGCCGACCACTGTTTTTACCATATTCACTGTTCATACTCCCTTTCTGAATGATTTCCGTCTCCCGCCGCCCCAAGCCGTTCCGGCCGTGGATGAGACAACAGGCAAAAAAAAGAGAAACCGGGCAGGGCATCCCCTTGACCCGGTTTCAATCCGTCACTCGTTCATGTCATTTTACAATAACGAAGTCATCCCGCCGATTCTGGGCATAGGAAATTTCGTCGTGGCCGAACAGCAGCAGTTTCTCCTCGCCGAAACTGACCGTGGTCAGGCGGTTTGCCTTGACCCCCAAGTTCACGAGATACGACTTGGCGCTCTGCGCCCGGCGTTCACCGAGGGCGAGGTTGTACTCCTGGGTGCCACGGGGATCGCAGTTCCCCTCGATCCTGATGCTGATGTCCGGATTCTTCTTCAGAAAGTCCGCATTGGTCTCGATGCGCTGCACCTGCTCGCCGGTGACAGTGGAACTGTCAAACTCGAAATAGACCGGCACCATCGGGCCGGAGGTTCTTCCCTCCATGATGCCCGTATCCGGCGTCTCCAGCGACTCAGCCACGCCGGCGCCTTCCGTGCCTTGCTGCGCGGTTTCGGACTTCTTGCTGCACCCGGTCAGGCCCAAGCCCACGACAAGGAATGCCAATGCCATACAATGAAACATCTTTTTATTGCTCATTTCTCCCTCCCATACGGTGAAAAAATTAAAAAACGCACAGAAGCAGAATTTACTGTGCGGAGCGAGAATTACAACAAATTTTTCCCAAAAAATGAATTTCCTTGCAAAAGAACACCGGCTTATCTAAAGTCTTCCCGCTCCCCCTCCGGGGAGGATACCCCGTTCTCAAAGCAAGAAAAAGTATTACTTTCATGGACAACTCCCCATCCGGCCCGCCAGCCTGCATCGAGCACTTGATTTGCGCCAACCGTTTCGGCACGTTTTTTGGCGTTTCCCAGCACGTTTTCGACCGGGCCTGGAATCAGTTGACCCGAACCGACGGTGAATCGGTCGCCTATGTTTCCATGGAGATCGGCGCCGATCCCGATGTGTTCCATCCGGTCAGAGATCTCCTGGAACGGGAAGGGATCAAGAAACACCCCAACCCGCAATTCGACGGCCTCGTGCGAAAATACCTGGACGGTCCCCGGAAGATCCCGAATTACAGCGGCGGTTTGGGCGTGCTCGCCGGCGATACCCTCAAAAGCTTTGCCGACATGCACCTCCCGGTCCTGGCCATCAGCCTGTTGTACCGGGAGGGATATTTTTCCCAGATCGTCGACTCCAAGGTCGGGCAGATCGATCACGCCACCCGTTGGACGCCCGAAACGACCCCCACCCTGTTCCAACTCCGGAATCCGGAGGCGCCCGACCGGCCGCTCGTCATCGAGATTCCTTTCTATAACGGGCAACTCAATCCGACCATGGTCAGGGCACATGTCTGGATGAAACTGGAGATTTCCGGAGATCTCGATGCCTTCGTCCCCGAGTTTCTCATTGACTACAGCCTGCCCGACGCCCCGCCATGGGTCATTGAATCCGCGCATCAACTCTACAACGCCAAATCCGCCATCATCAAGGCCAATCAGCGGCGCATGCTGGGCTCCGCCATCCTGCCCTTGCTCGAGACGCTCGGCTGCACGGCTCGTACCATCCACCTCAACGAGCAGCACGGCATCACCGTCACTCTGCACCTCATCCTGCAGGAGTTGCATGCCGCTTTCGGCGACGCCTTTCTCGACAAAATTGCCGATGCCGATATCCTCGCGGCGGCGGAACGGGTTTCTCGCACAATCGTCTACACGATCCACACGCCGGTCAAGGCCGGGCACGACCGCTTTTCCCGGGAGTTGTACTCCGCGATCAGCCACAAAACCTTCCAACGGATCCTCAACCTCCTCGCCCACGACGACGAGGTCGGCCATGAGTACAACTTCACTGCCATGGCCATGCGGATCAACCGGGCGGTGAACAGCGTCAGCCGGCTGCACCGCGATGTCACCAAAAAACAGTTCCCGGCCTTTGCCGACAAGATCAAGGCGATCACCAACGGGGTCCATCACCTGACCTGGATCAGCGAACAGCGGGCCGCCTGCTTCAGCCGGATTCCATCGCTCCGCGCCTGGCGCACCGATCCCAGCTGCTTCGGTACCGTCACCGCCCAGGAATCGGCCGCGCTGGCCCAGGGGCTCGACGATGCCTGGCGTGCGGACAACCGCCGCCTGGTCGACTACGTCAACACCATGCTCAAGCGACACCGCGAGCAGATGATCGAGACCTGGATCGATCCGCCCAACCATCTCTCCAGCCTCCCCGAAACAGAATGGCTCCGACCGGGGGTCTTCACCATCGGTTTTGCCCGCCGGTTTTCCACCTACAAGCGGGCCGACCTGATCTTCGACGACATCGGCCGTCTTGCCGACATCCTCATCGCCCTCGACCGGCCGATCAATTTCCTCTTTGCCGGCAAGGCACATCCCGCCGACGAGCCGGGCAAATCGGTCCTCAAGCTGATCCTCGACAATCAGGAAGAACTCTACCTCCGCAGCAGGGGTCTGGGCAAATTGGTCTTCATTCCGGGCTACGACATGCGGATCGCCAAAATGATGGTCAGTGGCGTGCATGCCTGGCTCAACAGTCCCAAGCGGCCGCTCGAGGCGAGCGGCACCAGCGGCATGAAAGCGGCGATGAACGGCGTCCCCAATATCAGCATCATGGATGGCTGGTGGGTCGAAGGGTATCACAACGGCCAAACGGGCTGGAAGTTCGGCTACGAAGGCCCGGTCGAGGAGGCCGACCTGAGCGAGGCGCCCGATGCCCTGCTGTACACCGAGGATGCCGCCGCCTTTTACGAGCTTCTGCCCACGGTGCTCGAATCGTTTTACACCCGCCCCGCATCGTATCTGGAGCGGGCGCTGAACAACCTTCGGCTCAACATCCCCATTTTCAACACCCACCGGATGGCGGCCGAATATGTCGCGCAATACGGCCTGCAGCTGCCCCAAGACCAGGAAGCAGCAATCAACCGTTTCCGCCGGTTGTATCTGAGCGAAGAGGGCGGTATGTTGTAGCAGGCTCCGCATCGTCCCGGTTTCCCGCCGGGAGTACACATGACGGCCCGAAGGATTTTTCCCGAACAAAAGCAGTGCTTATCCCAATGAGGTACAGTATAAAAGCCTCATCCCCTCGAAGCGCCCCGGCAGGAACAGTCGGCGAGCCGGGGAGGGAACTGCCGTTTGTCGACGGACACGCAGCGCATCTCTTCCGCTTGCAGCCGGATCGAAACCGTCCCGTAAATCCCTTCAATCCGATTTGAATTTTTGATAGACCATCCAAGGAGAACGCATGGCTCGCCACATCAATCCCAGCAATTCCACCAACAAAACCATTGATGCCATTGATCGGAAAAGGGAGCGGGAACGCCAGTTCATGCTCAAGAAATCCCGGGAAATGGCCGCCGAGTTGGCGGTTTCCCTGGTGCAGCGACTGTTGGATCTGCATATCATCGAGACTAATTCCGTCCATGCCATCCAGGAAGTCATGGCCCGGCAGCTGCAACAATTGAGCGACATGGAAGAATTCGACATGCAGTTCAAAATCGCGCCGATCAGGAATCTGACCCCGGACCCCAACGTCATCAGCCTCTATTTGACCCAATACATCATTGAAGACCTGATCGATCACCCCAACATCCAGGATGTCTTCGGCGACGATCTGGAAATTTATCGGGCCGTGGATTCAGTGCTTGCCCGCATTCGGCCGCGGTGATCATGTCCCGTCATGACGGGTGCTCGCCCCACATCCGTTCCTGCCCTGCTTTTTGCCACCAGCACGGGGGAAATCCTTGACTACGCCGGCCTGTCCATGGCCGGAAGCGCCGCCGGCCGGATCCGCGCACCTGAGCCGGAAGACCTGATCGAACTGCCGCCGGGCAGCGAACTGTTCGCCCTGCCGGGCCGCCTGCCCATCGGCATTGAGCCGGAAAGCGGCGATGCGGCCCTCCTCGACACCAATCCGTATCAGCCCGGCGAGCCCATCCAGGCTGTGGCCGCTTTCATGGCCCCCGCCCACACCGCCATCCTTTCGGCGGCCTACCAGACCGATGGTGCCAATGCACCGCTTCTGCCGCTTTTTGCCTATACGGCGGTCGGCTGGGCCGACGGCACCTTCTGGGTGGCCGGCTTCCGTAGCGATGCCGATCGCCGCCAGGATGCCGATCAATTCAATCAACGCCTCCTCAACCGGCGTACGCGCGCGCACCTCCACCGACACAGGAACAATCGACTGATCCAGCATCTCGGCACATGCTGTCTCACCTACGGCTGCCCCGCCGCCCGCAACTATTTCCTCGGGCGCTGGGAAGCGCCCCTGCCCTGTTCCCCCATCTGCAACGCCGCCTGTGCCGGCTGCATATCCCTGCAACCCTCGGGATGCTGCCCCTCGACCCAGGATCGCATCACCTTTGTGCCCACGGAAAAGGAGATCGCCGAGGTCGCGGTCCCCCATCTTAAGACCGCTCCCCGGCCCGTGGTCAGCTTCGGTCAGGGCTGCGAGGGAGAGCCGTTGCTGCAGGCCGGGCTGATTGAAAAAAGCATCCGGCTCATCCGCTCCCGTACCGACCGGGGCACCATCAACCTCAACACCAACGGCAGCCTGCCCGACGCGGTTGAACGACTCGCCCGCGCCGGTCTGGATTCAATCCGCATCTCCCTGAACAGCGCCCAGGCCGAACGCCACCGGCTCTACTATCGTCCCAAAGGGTTCACCCTGGCGGATGTATGCCGATCGATGGCGGTCATGAAACGGTATGGCCGCCATGTCTCCCTCAACTATTTCATCCTGCCCGGCTGCACCGACGACCCGGACGAATTCGCCGCGCTGTCGGCGCTGATTACCGAATATCGACCCGATTTCATTCAGTTGCGCAATTTGAACATGGACCCGGAATACTACCTGCGGGTGATCGGACACCGGGCTGATACGCCACCCCTGGGGATCAGGAATTGGCTGGGACAGTTGAAGGAAAAATTTCCGGAGTTGGGGTTCGGGTACTACAACCCGCCTCTGCGGTAAAGGTGGAGGGCGCGGTCGGCCCCGCGCCATGCGCCGGGTCGTTGGCCGCGAAAAAGGAGGAGGCATGACGGTACGCCTCGTCGATGGAAGCACTCGCCTGCACCTTGGCCGCCAGATGATGGCCAAAAAAATAGTTCGTGGCAAAATAGTGGGTGAATTCCTTGAGTCGCCCCAACCGCCGTTCAGGTTGAAAGCGCTCGATCAACGCCTCCACAAACTCCCTGTACAGCCGCGGCAATCCGGTATCGGGTTCAGGAATCTCCGCCATCCCGTAGACCTCACGGGCAATGGTGGCGAAAATCCACGGCGTCCGGGCCGCCGCCCTACCGATCATCAAGCCGTCGGCCCCACTTTCCGCCAGACAGTTTCGGGCACTGGCCGCCGAATCGATGGAGCCGTTGACGATCACCGGAATCTCCACCCATTGCTTCACCTTTGCCACCCACGCCCACCGCGGTGGCCGGGCAAAGGGTTCGGTCCGCAGCCGGGCGTGCACTGTCAGCATATCGATGCCCTCGCCGGCGAGCATCCGGCAGAAATCGCAGAGCCTGGCCTCATCCAGGGTTTCGCCGAGCCGTATTTTGGCCGAGAGCGGCAGTGTGGTCTGTTTTCGTGCGGCAGCGACGATCCGCCGGACCCGCACGGGATCGTCCATCAGGCTGCTGCCACCGCCGGCCCTGCGAACCTGCGGCGCCGGGCAGCCGAGGTTGAGATCGACGACATTCGCCCGCAGTCGGTGCAGCGCCTCGAAAATCCGGGGGATGTTCTTGTCGTCCGTCAAAAGGAGTTGGTAGGAGAGAGGAAATTCCTGCGGTGTCCGCACGAGATAGGGGGAATGTTCGGGCCGTTCCACCGGCAAGCGCGCCGCCGCCAGCATTTCCGTACTGAGCAGGCCGATCCCGCCATAGTGCAGAATCGTTGTCCGCAGGGCCGAGTGGGTCAAACCCGCCATGGGGGCCAGCAGGAGCGGAGGCCATATATCAATGGTTCCTATGCGCATCTGCCGTTGTTCTCCTTCCTGGTCTCGGTGCCCAATGCCAACTTCTGGCTTGACACGCAAATGACGAACATGGTAGTTTTTGAGAATTATTATTTATCAATCCCCTCATTTTCACTGATAGAGCACAGCATGAATGCGCCAGCACCCACGTTCCGGCTGACAACGCAACGACAGATCATCCTCGAGGAATTGTCGAAGGTAAAAACCCATCCGACCGCCAGCGAACTGTACGACATGGTCCGAAAACGATTACCCCGCATAGGACTGGGCACGGTCTATCGCAATCTGGAACTGATGGCCGAGCACGGCATGATCCTCAAGATCGAAGTCGGGGGCACCCAGAAGCGCTTCGATGCCACCACCGACAGCCATTACCACATTCGTTGCTCGATCTGCGGCAAAGTGGACGATATCGATGTGCCGGTCATCCATGAACTGGTGGCCCAGGCAGCCGCCTCGTCTTCGTATCTCATCCTCGGCCACCACGTGGAATTCACCGGTATCTGCCGCAATTGCCAGAAGCGGCCGGCTTCCCAGGCAGCCCATTAGTCGATCCCCGCCCCTCCCCCCAAAAAAACGAACGGCTCGCTGCGCGGAAAACCGCTCGTGGTGTCTTTCCGACCAAGCTGTCTCAGGAAAAAACAACCCGGCAGAAACGGCGCTTGCCGACCTTGAGAAGCACCGTTCCCGTAGCCGGGACAAGGGCGTTGCCGTCTTCCACCTTCGCGCCATCCACCGCCACCGCGTGCTGCTGGATCATACGCCGGCCATCGGAGGTCGATTTCACCAGGCCGGCATCCAAAAGGAGCTTGGGCAGCCAGATCTCGGTTTCCGTCGGCGAAAGGCGCACCTCCTCGATCTCGTCGGGCGTTTCGTGCCGGGCGAACACCTGCTCAAAGGTCCGCTCTGCCTCCTCGGCCGCGGCCGGGCTGTGAAACCGGGCCACCATCTCTTTGGCCAGTTGCACCTTGACCGCCTTGGGGTGAAGCTGGCCGGCGGCGATCTTTTCCCGCAGGACCGTGATCTCCGCCATGGGCAGGTCGCTGAGCAGTTCGTAATAGCGGAACATCAACTCGTCGCTGACCGACATGATCTTGCCGAAAATGCTGTCCGGCGGCTCGGAGATGCCGATATAGTTGCCGAGCGACTTGCTCATCTTGTTGACCCCGTCCAGCCCTTCGAGCAAGGGCATGGTGAGCACCACCTGCGGCTCCTGTCCCCGGCTGCGCTGGAGGTCGCGGCCCATCAGCAGATTGAACAGCTGATCGGTGCCCCCCAGTTCGACATCGGCTTTCATGGCCACGGAGTCGTAGCCCTGGATCAGGGGGTAGAGGAATTCGTGGATCGAGATCGGCCGGTTCGACTCGAACCGCTTCTTGAAATCGTCCCGTTCCAGCATGCGGGCCACGGTCAGCTCCGAGGCGAGGCGGATCATGTCGTAGGAGGTCAGCTTGCCCAGCCAGGTCGAGTTGAACACCACCGTGGTTTTGTCCGGGTCGAGGATCTTGAACACCTGCTCCTTGTAGGTTTCGGCATTGCGCTTGACATCCTCGGGGGTCAGCGGCGGCCGGGTATCGGACTTGCCGGTGGGATCGCCAATCAGGCCGGTGAAGTCGCCGATGAGGAAGTGGACGTTGTGCCCGAGCACCTGGAAATGACGCAGCTTCTGGATGAGCACCGTATGGCCGAGGTGCAGATCGGGGGCAGTGGGATCGAAGCCGGCCTTGATGGTCAAGGGCACGCCGGTTTCCAGCGACCGGGCGAGTTTCTTGACGAGATCCTCCTTGGAATGGAAATCCACTGCGCCCCGTTCGATCAGGGCAACCTGTTCTTCGACCGACTTCATCACACCCCCTACTTGGCGTATTCCACTGCTCTGGTTTCGCGGATGACCGTGACCCGGATCTGGCCCGGATAGGTCAGTTGCTCTTCAATGGCCTTGGCGATGTCGCGGCTGAGCAAGGTGGTTTCCTCGTCGCGCACCTTCTGGCTGTCCACGATGATGCGCAGGTCGCGACCGGCCTGGATGGCGTAGGACTTCTCGACGCCATTGAAGCCATTGGCGATATTTTCGAGATCTTCCAACCGCTTGACATAGCTTTGCAGCATCTCCTTGCGCGCCCCCGGCCGGGCTCCGGACAGGGCGTCCGCCGACTGCACCAGCACGTCGAGCACGCTCTTGGGCGGCTGATCCTCGTGATGGGCGCCGATGGCATAAACAATATCCTCGGCCTCGCCGTACTTGCGGGCGAGATCCCGGCCGATGATGGCGTGCGATCCCTCCACCTCATGATCCACCGCCTTGCCGATATCGTGCAGCAGGCCGGCGCGCTTAGCCTTCTTCACATCCAATCCGAGCTCGGCGGCCATCACCCCGCAAAGGAAGGCCACTTCCAGCGAATGCTGCAAGATGTTCTGGCCGTAGCTGGTCCGGTATTTCAACCTGCCGATCAGATTGATCAACTCCACGTGCATGCCGTGGGCGCCCACGTCGAAGGTGGCGCGCTCACCCGATTCGCGGATGCCGATCTCCAACTCCTCGGTCACCTTCTGCACGACTTCCTCGATTCGGGCCGGATGGATCCGGCCGTCGGAGATGAGCTGCTCCAGGGCCAGCCGGGCGACCTCGCGCCGGATGGGGTTGAATCCGGAGAGAATGACCGCCTCAGGCGTGTCGTCGATGATGATGTCCACGCCGGTCGCGGCCTCGATCGCCCTGATATTCCGTCCTTCCCGACCAATAATCCGCCCTTTCATCTCCTCATTGGGCAGGGGCACCATGGACACGGTCTTGTCGGCCACATAATCGCCGGCATAGCGGGCGATGGCCAGGGCCAGGATATTCTTGCCCTTGCGGTCCGCCTCCATCTTCATCTCGTTTTCGATCCGGGACAAGCGCTTGGCGCAGTCCATCCGTGCCTCGCTTTCGATGGACTGCATGAGTTGGACCTTCGCCTCCTCGCGATCGATACCGGCAATCTGCTCCAGTTTGTATCGCTGTTCGTCGACCAGCTCATCCAGGGTCTTTTTCTTGTCGGCGACCTCGACTTCGTTTGCCTCCAGATTCTCTTCCCGGTATTTCAGACTCGCCTGTTTTTCCTCGAGGATCTGGAATTCCCTTTGGATCTCGTCGAACTTGCGGTTCAGGCGGCGCTGGTCTTCCTTGATCTCCAGACGGTTTGCCTTCAACTCGCGGTCGGCTTCCTGCTTGATCAAAAAAGCCTCTTCCTTGGCCTGGAGTAGCGCCTCTTTCTTGATCTGCTCAGCTTCGCTGATAGAATTTTCAATGATTTGACGCCCTTGCAGGGCTATATTACGCTGATTGCCTTCCACCAGTTTTTTCCGGAGGAAAACACCCATGGCCAGTCCGGCCACCAAATTGACCAACGCCAAAAACAGCGTTATTGCATCAAGTTCCATAAACAAACCATCCACCCCCTCTATATGAAAAAGGATCTATCGTGCTCCACGACGACCCGACGCACACCCTATGCTGCCAGACGAACAAGGAAAGAATTGACCGCGCTGACCATGGCGGTCCAGGCGATATCGAACGGAAACGCTGACCGGTTTCAGCGATGAGAAGAGACCAAGCTTCTCAGGACAGGCTCAGGTGCTGCCGTAGTCTTCAGAACGGCGGCAGCACAGAGAGAGGCCCGGTGGCATTGCGCACCAAACACGACTCTCGCCAACAGCCTGGATGGAGGATTACACATTATGGTAAACCTGATCGCATCAGAGTTGTCTTTTTGTCTTTTCTATCGCAGACTGACCTGACCCGTTCGCGTCCGCGCCAACCATCCTCTTTCCGTCTCGAGCATGGCATCTATATATATAACTTCTGCACCATAAGCGGCTTGCTCCGCCGGTGACAAAGGCCCCCGCGCTGCCGTGTCAACGAAATGATTAAACCTAATTGAATTAGGTGGGCACTGCCCTCGCTGAGAGCTGGAACGCTTCATTGCGTTCCATAGCTCAGCGGTGAGGCTACCCTTTCTATGCGAGTTGGCTCAATACTTCGTTGATCACCAACAGAGCAGGGGTACTGTTTTCCTTCTGTCCTCTCTCTGGGCACTATAATGCAACTCTCTCTCCAGCTAAACGAGAATCTACAAAAAGTCAGTCCAAACCTGAAGCGACCTTGTCGATCAGGCGGACAAGGACAGTCGCCTGCGTCTGGCGGTACGCATCGAACTCCCGATGCAACTGGATATATTTTGCCGCCATGCGCAGACAGCCCAAGACCAGCATCTTGCTGGAGGGCACCGAACTGCGGCTGAATGTATCGCCACTCTCCAACTCTTCACGCAACAGCGCGATGACGGAATCCACTTCCTCCTCGGACGCATTGCTGTAGAAGGTGAATTCCTGCCCGAACAATTGAAAGCGGACTAACCGATCCTGCATCGGAGGCCCGGGTCACGCTCAGTTGTTCTTGTCTTCCGAGGCACTGCCGAACAGCGAGCCCTGAACACTCCCATAGGCTCCGTCCTTTTCCGCCGAAAACGTCTCTTGTTCCGTTTCCCACTGTTCGATGCGGTCGAGCAACCCTGCAACCCGGTTACCCACCTCGGTCCGTTCGGTGGTCAGATTGTAGACGTTGTTTTTCAATTCCGCACATTCGGCGTCACGCTCGCTCAGCTTCTCCTGCAGGGCATGAAATTCCGCCTTCAGCTGATTGTATTTATTCAACAGTTTATCAACAAACTCCTCCAGGCGAACCAATTCCGCGTTGTTTTCCATGACACATCCTTTCATATTTTTCAGTTGCCGAAAAGGTCACCAAAACATAACCTTTCGAAATTATAACAGAACTCGAACGATGCTAACTATACAAATCGAGCCGACCGAACGCAAGGACTTTGCTGGAAGCCGAGCGGGCCGGGCACGTTTTTCCGCAAGAATCGTGCTGGGTTCATACCCGGACGTATTCCCAGGCAACGGGACGTCCGTCCTGATAGGGCATGTATCCATGAAAGGGCCGGGGATCCGTGTCGAACACCAGGGGCAGAAAATAACGATCCCCTTCCCACATCGGCAGGGAGTCGAGCATGGCGATGGGGTGCCAGGCGAGATCCCCCTCTTCATTTCGTGTTCTCGGTACACCGGTGAAGGCGGTGATCAAAAAAACAAAACCGAGCCAATTCTCTCCCTCGGGGCCGAACCCGGTCCAGTTGATCGTTCCCCGTAACTGCACCCGCGAGCACTCAAGGCCGGACTCTTCCAGGATCTCCCGCCGGAGGCAGGTCATCACATCCTCGTCCGGCCGCATCTTTCCTCCGAGGCCGTTATATTTGCCGAGATGCTGGTCAGATTTTCTGGCATTGCGATGCACCAGCAGGGTCTGCAGTCCATCGGCGGAGACGATATAGCCCAGGGTTCCGATAATGGGCATGTACATAAGGCAAACCTCGATCGATACGCTGTGTTGATATGACCTGTCTCCCGGCTGCAACTTCTGTCGCCGGACAGGATACATCGTGCTATAGTACCAGAGCGTTCGTCGGCATGCACTTCTCCTCTTGTCTACCAGCCCCTAAACAACATGGTCGTCCGCCAAGCACACCGTTCCCCTCGTCTTGCTCTTGTCTCCCTTGTTCTTGCCCTCTGCTGCTCGCTGCTGACCCTCCCGGCTCTCTCTCCGGCCCAGGCCGCCGAAACCTTTCCCCTGTATCCCTGTCTCCGGGCAAATGTCCGATTCTGGGAGAATGTCTACAGCCGTTATTCCACCCGGCAGGGTATCCTGCACGATACGGAGAACCTCGGCCGGGTCTACGCGGTCGTCGACCTTGTCGATTGGGAAACCACGGATGCTGCCAGGATCAACGGCGAACGGATCAAGGCGGCAAAAGAACGGATCACCGCCATCCTGACCCGGCTCGGCTCCGGCGAACCTCCCCGCACGACGGAAGAACGCCGCATCGCCGGGTTGTTCCCGCCACGGCGACACACCGTCTACCATGAAGCCCGGGAGAACGTCCGCCTGCAACTGGGTCAAAGCGACCGCTTTTACGAAGGAGTGATCCGCTCCGGCAAATATCTGACTCAATTCAAACGGATTTTTATCTCCCAGGGGCTCCCCCCGGAACTGGTCTATCTTCCCCATGTCGAATCCTCGTTCAATCCCAAGGCATACAGCAAGGCCGGGGCTGCCGGTCTCTGGCAGTTCACCCGCTCCACCGGAAAGGACTATCTGACCATCAACGACCTGGTCGACGAACGCTACGATCCCTATATCGCCACCCAGGCCGCCGCTCGGTTGCTGAAGGGCAACTACGAACAACTCCAGACCTGGCCACTCGCCCTCACCGCCTATAATCACGGCCGCACGGGCATGCTCCGAGCCGTGAGGGAAATGGGCAGTTATGAAAATATCTTCCTCTCCTACAACCAGGGATCCTTCAAGTTCGCCTCGCGAAATTTTTACTCGGAATTTCTCGCCGCCATACGGGTGGCAACGCGCATGGGCAGCAGTCCCCGCTTTCCCTTCGAACGACCGGAAGCAACGTTGACCGTGCGCCTTGCGCGAGATATGCCCGTGAGTCGATTGCGCTCAATGTATCGCGTTTCCGCCGCACAGCTCGCCCGTCTCAATCCGGCGCTCATGCCGCCCGTCCTCAAAGGCGAGCAGGCTGTCCCGCAAGGATATCAGGTGCGGCTTCCGGCGACATCTCAGGCAAAAATCCGACGCAGCCGTTGAATTACCCTGCCAGCCAGTCCCAGTAGCTGCAACCGAGTTGCGACACTCATCGATATCGCCTGAAAAATCCTGCCGTCTCGACAAGGAACCCGAAAAATTCCTCCGCAGCGCCAACCGGTGCCGGAGGATCCCAGACGCAGTCGCGTCGGGTCAACAGAGCCAAGGGCAGGGAGCGCTCTCGAAAAGACCGGAGGGCTCCCGCAAGAATATCTTGAATGGACGGGCAGCCATGCCATAATACGTACAATCCGAGGTGATCGTTTCCCTCAAGGTGCGTTGACTCTTTTCCGGTAGCCGGTGCGGCCACCTGCACATCACCCGGGGATGGACCCGTACCGCTTGATCGAAGCGGAGGCAAGACGATACGGTGCCCGCATTCATCTGCCCGGGACCAGCCAAACCAAGGACAGCTCCATGACACCAGCCGAGACGCTTATCGAAAAATTCAAAAAAATCAGGACGCTTCCGCATATCATCACCAGACTGGTCCAACTGGTCAACGACGAGGACGCGACCCTGCAGGATTTCGAAGAGGTGATCCGGCTCGATCCCGCCCTGGTCGCCCGCCTGCTGACCCTGGTGAACAGTTCCTACTTCGGCCTGACCCGAAAGGTCGATTCCATCTCCCGGGCGGTGGCCCTGCTGGGCATGAAGAACCTGCACAACATCGCGGTCACCGACGCCGTCCAGAACATGCTTCGCAGTCTCTCCGGCACCATCGAGTTCTCCCCGCAACGTCTCTGGTTGCACAGCGCCGCCTCGGGCATCTGCTGCAAAATGATCGCCGAGCGCATTTTCACGCTCAACGGCGATGACGCCTACCTATGCGGCATCCTTCATGACATCGGCCTGATCGTCGCCATGGAGGCCGATCAGGAAACATTTCTCCGACTCATCGAGCAACTGACGCCCGACTGTCCCTCCAGCGTGGCCCTGGAACAGCAGCTGTTCCAGACAGATCACTGTGAAATAGGGTATATTTTGGCCAAGGAATGGCGCATGTCCGATTCGATAGCCGAAGCCATCCGCGACCACCACCAGGTCGATGACAGCGACATTGCCCCCCATTCGCCCACCGGCATCCTCCAGATGAGCGAATATATCATCCAACAACTCCATTATCCCGCCATCAAGGATGGCTTGGCGTCGAGTCTCGCCCCCTCGCTGGCCGCCCATATTCAGAAAAATGTGGAAGAATACAAAGTCCTTGCGGAAGACCTTCCCGAAGAACTCCAAAAAACGAACAATATGTACGGTAACTGAGGCAATCTTCCCATGACGCTCCCTCCTCTCTTTGCCGATCTTGTCGACCCGGTTGGAGAACTGACCGCTCTGCGAGCCCACCTGGAGCAGGAAACCGACGAACTCCTGTTTTTTTGCCTCAGCCGCTCCGGTCCCCATGTTGCTTCGGAAGGGTTTCCCCTGGAGGCCGGCCATGCGACGCGACTCATCGAGGACAACGAACGGCACTCCTCGGAACTGACCTTCGTCGCGCATGGCAGGCGTTATTTTCTGTTCACTGTCCCTGATCTCCAGGTATCCATTCTCGCCACGCCAGTCTACGCCGACCAGCGCGAAGACACCTCTCATTGGGTGGCGACCATCATCCGCTTGGCCGTCCGCCTCTTTCTCGCCCACCGGGAAACGACCGAAACGGTCAACCGGTTGCGTATCCAGAAAAAACAGTTTGACCGGAAATCAGCGGTCCTGGAAAAAAAATTCCAGGACATCATGGCAGAAAACGAACAGAATTACCAAAAGATACAAGAGCAACAACGCACCTACTCCAACACCCTGCAAGCGGAAATCAAAAAACAGACCGCCGAGTTGCGAACAGCGAAAAAGGCGGCCGAGGCGGCCAATATCGCCAAGAGCGAATTCCTGGCCTCCATGAGCCACGAAATCCGCACGCCGATGAACGGCATCATCGGGTTTACCGACATGCTCCTGGACACCGGCCTCGACAACGAACAGGAGGAATTCGCCCAGACCATCAAACGCAGTTCCGACGCCCTGCTTTCGCTGATCAACGACATTCTCGATTTTTCCAAGGTCGAGGCGGGAAAACTCGACCTGGAGTGCATCAATTTCGATCCCGAGATCACCGCTCAGGACGTTTGCGATCTGATCCGCCCCAAGGTGGCCTCCCGCCCGATCGAGGTCCTCTGCCGGATTGACGACGCCCTGCCGGCCACCGTCATGGGCGATCCTGGCCGCTACCGCCAGGTATTGGTCAATCTCATGGGAAATGCGGCAAAATTTACCAAACAGGGCGAACTGGAACTGGCGATCATGGTTGCCACGGAAACCGAGACGGCCATCACCCTGCACGCCACCATCCGCGATACCGGCATCGGCATACCCGAAGACAAACTGGAATCGATCTTCGAGGCATTTCGACAGGCCGACGGTTCCACCACCCGCGAGTATGGCGGCACAGGGCTGGGGCTTTCCATCTGCCGTAAAATCGCCGGGCTCATGGGCGGGCACGTCTGGGCCGAAAGCCCCTCCGGCAGGGGCAGCATCTTTCATTTCACGGCTACGCTGGGCAAGGCACCGCACCAGCAGAAAAAGACCTTCCACAAGGTCAGCCTGGCAGGCAAACGGGTGTTGATCGTCGACGACAATCGCACCAACCTCAGCATTCTCGAACACGTCCTTCAGGCCGCCCAACTGGAGGTCACAGCCATCGACGACAGCGGCGCCGTGCCGCCGATCCTGCGACAGGCCATTGACGAACAGCGCCTCTTCGATCTCATCATCCTCGACATCCAGATGCCGGCGCCGGACGGCTACTCCCTGGCGCAACTGATCCGCAGCCAACTCCCCGAAACAGCCGCCGTGCCTCTGCTGGCCTACACCTCGACCACCGACCGAAATGCCCAGCGCTGCAAGGATGCCGGCTTCGATGCCTTTCTGACCAAACCCGCCCGTCGGGAGATCCTTTTCAAAACCATCGAAAAACTGCTGGGGACCGATATGCCGGGTGACACCAGCCCGGCAGCGGCGAAGGACGCCTTCATCACCCAATACAGCGTCCGCGAGGAAATGAAACAATCGGTCCGGATTCTCCTTGCCGAAGACAACCCGGTCAATCAAAAGCTGGCCGTGCTCATGCTCACCAAGGCAGGATACAAGGTCGAGGTCGTCGATAACGGCTGCAAGGCGGTTGCGACCTTTACGGGCGATCCGGAAGCGTTCGACCTCATCCTCATGGATATCCAGATGCCCGAGATGGATGGTTTGGCCGCAACCAGGGAACTCCGCGCCAGGGGCTTCGCCGCCATCCCGGTGATCGCCATGACGGCCAACGCCATGAAGGGCGACCGTGAGATCTGTCTCGAAGCGGGCATGAACGACTACCTCACCAAGCCGATCAAACGGGAAATGATTTTCGGGATCATCGAGCGATGGCTGCATCGCGACTTGGGAGGAGGATGACGCCGATGGAACGCGGCGTCCCGCCTTTGCCGACACCAGCCGCCCACCATGAATCCATACGAAACAACCATGAGACATCCTGCATCCCAGACCATCCATCGCATACTCGGCAGCACGAATCTCCTGCTTGTTGTCGCCGACGGGTACAACGCCTCCTCCGGCGACCAACCGGGGCATTTTCTGGCCGACATGGCGCTGGTCCTGGCCGCGCAGCTTTCTTCCTATGCCGTGGTGAACACCAAGTATAAACGGGAAATCATGGACCTGAGCGATGTCAGCGCCATCCGGACACGCCCCAAGGTCAAAGACGCCTTCCTCGTACCGATCAAGCAATTCAAAGACGAGATCAAAAGCAACGGCCTGCCGCCGTTGCTCCTTGTCTTTCAATGCCTTGCCGGCGACGCAGCCTGCGAGGAAATGCTGCTGTTCGGCTATGGGCAGGGCGAACGGTCCTCGACCGCAATGTCGCATCGTCCGACCATCGCCCCTTCCCTGCTGTCCAGGATTCGGGTCGCGGTCGAGGACCAGCATTTCAGCACGGCTCTGGCACCGGTCGATTCTCCCTACTGCGGCAGGGAAACGCACCACCTCAACCAACTCTTCAAGCAAAAAAATTTGGCTGCGGACTGGTACGACCCGGAAGTCCGCTCCATCCTCATCTCCATCCGTCCCGACCTTGTCAGCCAACAGGAGACCGCCATCTCCATCGGACGGATGCTGGCGCCGGCCTTTGCCCAGTTCGGTGAGGCCATGTCCTTTGTGCGGAATGTCGACATCAGTAACATCGACGTCTCCAGCTCCGCCGACTTGCAGTACATTTTCCGGCTGGCTGGCGACAATCGCTATACCGACCTGCTCCGGGAATCGTACATAGAGGAGCTGGCGGGATCGATCGATCGAAACGGCTTGCTCCATCCCCTGGTCCTGTTGAAAAAAGAGGACGGCCGCTACAAGATCCTCTGCGGTTTCCGAAGATTCCAGGCCCTGAAGCGAATCAACCGCACCATGGTGGAAGCCAAGGTGTATCAGGAAACCGACTTTTCACCCGAGGATTTTTTCAACATCTCGCTGGCGGAGAACACGAAGCGAAGAAATCTGAACCCGATCGAAATCGGTCATTTTCTCGAGTCGGCCAGTTCCTCTCTCGGACTGAGCAATGCGGAACTCGCCGAACAGTTTGGCGACACCCTCGGGATCGGCAAACCGGGGCAGAAAGTTTCCCATTCCACCATTCATAAATACAGGAAGGTTAACCAGATCCGGCTGCGTGGCGAATCTCCGGAAATCATCTCCGATGTCGTCAACGAAAAACTCCAGTTCTCCATCGCGGCCGAAGTGCTCGCGCCGATAAAAAACGACAAAGACCGGGATGCCCTCTACCTGCACATCATCAAACCCCTTGCCCCGACAAGGCCCCAACTCATGCAGCTCCTCGTCCAGTTAGGGCAGATGGCCCCTCAATTGAGCGAGGCGATCGACCTGAAAAGCGTTCAGGGGGCATTGATCAAGGCGATCAAGTCCCCGCAACCAGCCGCAACACTCCTCAAACTTCTACGGAAGGATTCCCTTTCTTCTGAAACCGACCAATCCACCGCCTTTGCGAATCGGGTCGACGGTCTCAGGAAACGCTTCTTCGGGGAACGGGCCGGGAAAAAAGACTTCAATATTGTGGCATCAGCCGAGGCACGCCAAAATGAGGTCACCGTTCATTTCCGCATTCGCAGGGGAGAAACCCTTGACACGCTCAAGCGGCTGTGCCAGGCGCTGGAACAAAACGATCCGTTTTCCTGGTCACCGGAAGAGCAGACAAACAAGACAAGGGAATAGCAGGCATCTCTCAATTTTCGCATGCGAAAACCAAGAAGCCATTCCATCTCTCCCCGGTGTTGCCACACAAATTGCCGGTGCAGTCGATGAGGCCGACGCAATCCGATCGCATCCCGCGAAATTCGGTATTCCCCACGTGCGCAGCCCCTATGACAGGCATGGTTGCTGGCGACAGTGGAACGCGACCGACCGGAATGCATCGACCGAATCATCTCCGCCAACAATGCGGCACCCCTCGTACGGAAGCCCATTGATTTTTCCGGATCGTGCCTTATGATTCCAATACATTCTTTCCGATTCCTATTATCAGATGGAGGTCATTATGGCTGACGAAACCAAAAAAACTGCATGTCCGACCTGTATGGGAAAGAAAGTCATCGAAGGTGTCTGCGAGACCAGCGGTGAGTGGAGGGGGAAGACCGAGGACGGCCAGGTCTGCACCCCCGATCAGACATGCCCGACCTGCAAGGGGAAGGGATACGTGGAAGTCTGACAGGAGCGTTTCCCGGCTGCGGAGGGGAGACTCTCCGCGCCACACATCCTGCTCGATAGAACCGGTTCAAGAACGCGAAAGGGCCTTTCGGAAAACATGCTCCCCGAAAGGCCCTTTCCTTTTGGTCAGTTCGTTACGCCGACTCCGCGTTATACGGCTTTATTGGCCTCCATGTGCAGGACCAGGTCGAGCATGCGGTTGGAGTAACCCCACTCGTTATCGTACCAACTCATGATCTTCACCGTGGTGCCCAACACCTTTGTGCAAAGCCCATCGACAATGGAAGAATGGGGATCTCCCTGAAAATCGATCGAAACCAAGGGCTCTTCCGTATAACCGAGGTAGCGATTGGCAGCGGCCGCCAATGCCTTGTTGACCTCTGAAACCGTTGTTTCCCGCTCGACCTCGATCACCACGTCCACCAGTGACACATCCGGGGTGGGGACACGGACCGCCAGACCATCGAACTTGTTTTTCAACTCCGGGATAACCAGGGCAACGGCGGCAGCGGCGCCGGTTTTGGTCGGCACCATCGACATGGCCGCAGCGCGCGCCCGACGCAAATCGGAATGGGGAAAGTCGAGCAGTCGCTGGTCGCCGGTATAGGAGTGTACCGTGGTCATGAGCCCCCGTTTTATGCCGAAGTTATCCAAGATGACCTGCGCCACCGGCGCAAGGCAGTTGGTGGTGCAGGAGGCGTTCGAGACCACATGGTGCGCGGTGGGGTCGTACTCGTCCTCATTGACGCCCATCACGATCGTTTTGACATCGCCCTTGGCCGGCGCCGAAATGAGGACCTTGGCTGCCCCTCCACCGTCGATATGCGCCTTGGCCGATTCCATGTCACGGAACAATCCCGTACACTCGAGCACATATTCGGCTCCGAAGCTCGCCCAGGGAATTTCCTCGGGTTTTCGGTGACTGGTTATGGGTATCGTCCTGTCGTCGACGACGATACCGTTTTCTCCGGCCGTCACCTGCTGATCAAAGCGCCCCATGATGGAGTCGTATTTGACCAAATGGGCAATGGTCTTGACATCGGTGAGATCATTGATCCCGACAATCTCAATGTCGGCAAACAAGGGATCTTTGCTCAATGCCCTAAAAATATTCCTGCCTATCCTGCCGAAACCGTTGATTCCCACTCGTATCGTCATGGTTTTTCACTCCTTCCTTCTGCAATTACGGATGATGGATCTGTTTTCTTTTCCCTGCGACTTCCCGATCCGGCCCGAGCATGGCATTGAGTTGCGCCACCCGGACCACGGCCGCGTGGCAATGCCGGTCACATGCCAAGGCCCGTTCGTACAGCTTCAGCGCCTGCTGGTGCCATTGACCCCGGAAAAAACTCTCGCCCGCCAGACAGAAACCGGCGGCAGCGCCATCCGCACAGATGCCGGCGAACAATTCCTCCAACGACTCGCCCCACAATTCGGTGGCAGCCTGTTCTTCCTCCACCAGCAACCGGACCACCAGCCTGTTGTCGATCAGGGCGGGCAGCATCAGTCGCAGCAGGTAACTGGCCTGACCGAAAAGAATGCCCACCCGGTCCAATTGCCGGACGACATCGTCGGCTATATGGCCGAGCAGCATCCGGACATCTTCGAGAGGCACGTTGGCACGTGCCTGCTGTCGGGCCATTCCGATCTGCTCCACCAGGGTGTCGACGGTTGTGGTTCGTGTGCCGTACGTATGCAGCAGATAGAGATTTTCCTTGAGTTTCATGCATTCGTGGAACAGCGAGCCGATCAGCCAATCGAACAACACCCCATGAATGGACTGCCCCGGCACGACATGCGGCCATATCCGATGGCACAAATCTTTTAGCTGCCACAACGGACCGTTGCTGCTTTCCGTCCCCACCATGGCGTCGCAGTGGCGGAGCAAGTCGGCCAGCACGGTTTTCGCGGCGTCTCCGGAGGGGTCCTTCCCGGGCATGGTCTCTCCGGGCGCAGCCTGTTGCACCAACGCACCATGGTATTGACTGTAAATGTCCTGGAACCAAGTGGCAAGGTGCAGAATTCCGCAGACCGCCTGACGGATGAAATAGTCCCTGCGGCCACTGAACCAATCGCCTCTGCCAGTCACCGTCCCGCCATGGTTTTCCCGCCAACCCACCGCTTCATTGCTCCCCGGCCATCGCCATTGCCCGTCGATACAGATGCAAATAAGCCTCCATCACCTTTTCCCAGGTATGCAACCGCCAAATCCGCTCGACTGCCGCCATTTGTATGGTCCGCAACACATGCGGATGATCCCGGTACAATCGCAACGCCTCCGCCAGCGCCCCGGCCAGCCCGGCCGGCGTGTTCTCACTGTAGGAAAAGCCGGTCTCGCCATCGACCACCTTGACCAACCCGCCCACCCGATGGACAATGGGCAGGTTGCCGAACAGTTGGGCGATATAGTCGGTCAGGCCGCAGGGTTCATAACGCGACGGGATGACGAAAAAATCGCCGGCGGCATAGACCTTGTTGGCCAGCATCGCGTCGTACCCCTTGAGAAAGCAGGCCCTGCCCTGGCCGGCGTCGGATACAGCCAACTGTTGCAGTTCCTGCTCGAACTCCGCTGTCCCGGAACCGAGAAAAAGAACCTGCAGGGATGGCTCATGCGGCAACAGCTGGCGGAGCGCCCGGATCAGGATATCCACCCCTTTCTGGGTGGTCAGTCGGCCGATGAAGGTTGCCAGCGGCCTCTCCTCATCCAGGGCCAGCGCCCCATATTGCCGCACCTGCTCCCAAGGGCCGCATGCGGCGATGGCCGCCAGGAGAGAACGTTTACACTCCTTCTTGCCGGCGCAGTCACCCCGGCCGACATCATACCCCGCCGCCAGGCCCAGGGCATCGGGCGCGCTCGGATCGAAGGCGGCCGGATCGATACCGTTGGTAACGCCCGCAAGGGTGACGCCCCGTTCCAGGAGCGCGTGCCCCAGCCAGCCGGTGCGGCCGTCCTCCGCCGTCTGCTGCAACTCCCGGCCGTACTGCTCGCTGACCGTATTGAGGATCGCATAATCGGCGGCCGCGATGAAGGGGTCGAAATTCTCGCCCAACCGTCCCCGCATGATCACCCGCTGAGGCAGCCCGGTGACCGCCCGGGCAAAGGCGAGGTCGCCGACCTCCTGATGGTATCCCTGACCGGCATTGTGAACGGTGACTAGGGCCCCTGACCGGCGGAAGAAATGGCGGTAGCCGCAGACCTCGCGCATGATCGCCGGCAAGGTCGCGGCATGGCCATCATGACAATGAACGACGTCGGCCGGCTCGTTTAAGAGGAGCATCAAATCGAGAGCGGTCTTCTGCAGCAGGACGTTCATGGCGAAATAATCGAAATGGCCCCCGCCCTTGCGCTGCCAGGCGACCTCCTGCTCATCCTCCTCGGTATAGGTGTAGACGTCCCGCTTGGCGGCGAACCGGTCCGCCTCCACAAGAAAAACCGTGACCCCACTGATGGCCGCCTGCCAGATGGCCACCGTTTCCCGCCGCTCCTCGGCGGTGTAATTCATATCCACGTCGAAGGTGTGCGCATAGCGGCGGCCGCCGATGCGACCGCTTGGTCCGTCGAGGTCGGCGAGGGCAAACCCCAGCCTGACCGGATCCATGAAGCCGTAGCGCGGCAGGATCACCCGCACCATGCACCCGCTGCGCGCGGCCAGGGTTTCCGCCAGCTGACGGCACACGTCCTTGACGCCCCCGGCACCGGCCAGTTTGTCATATTCGCGGGTTACCATCCAGACCGAGCGCACCCGGTCCCGATCGGTCCCTGTCTCGATTTCCACGTTCACGGTTTCCCTAATATATTGGGCAAAAGCGTTGCGAGGGGCATCGCCCTTCGCATTTCCGAGTCACCTGCACAGTGCCTGCACGACGTCCTCGACCAGTTGCGCCGGCGTCTTGTTCGCGGTGACAAGCCGAACATCGGAGCCGGCCGCATACAGGGGCCGGCGCCGCTCAAGCAGCTGCTCGATCTCGTCCGCAACGGCCTGCCCGGTGAGGGAAGGCCGTTGGTGGCCGGAATCGGGATCGTCTTGCAGCCGCTGCCGAATGGTGGCGGCATCGGCGTCGAGCCAGACCACCAGAGCGCCCCGCCTCAACTCGCGCCACTCCTGCTGATGTTCGATCGCGCCGCCGCCGGTGGCCAGAACGGTGTGCCGCATCGCGGCCAGTTCCCGCAGCAGTTGGCGCTCGGCTTCCCGGAAGAACGGCCAGCCGCTCCGGGCGACGATTTCGGCGATGGGCGCGCCCAGTCGCTGGCGGAGCAAATCGTCGGTATCGAGAAAGGTCCACTGCAACCGAGCGGCAGCGAGACGGCCCACCGACGTCTTGCCCGTGGCGCGAAAACCGGTCAGAATCAGATTGTGTGCGTGCATGGTGTTTTCCGCCTAGCATAAAAGAAAGGGGACCGGCTGTTCAAGGAGAAAGCGGCCGGCACATTTTTTTCTTTTCTTTTTAACAAGCTATCCTTACTGTTCCACAACGGAATATGAACGAAGAGCACTTCGGCGACCGATATGGAATACAAGGACTACTATAAAATCCTGGGCGTGGCCCGCGACGCCACCCAGGACCAGATCAAGCAGGCCTACCGCAAGGTGGCGCGCAAATATCATCCCGATGTCAGCAAGGAAGCCAATGCCGAGGCAAAATTCAAGGATATCGGCGAGGCTTACGAAGTACTGAAAGACCCGGAAAAACGGGCGGCATACGACAAATTCGGCGCCAACTGGCAGGAGGGGCAGCATTTCGAGCCGCCGCCCAACTGGGATGCCGGCTTCGAGTTCCGGGGCACAGGCTACACCGGGGCCGACGCCAGCGGGTTCAGCGACTTTTTCGAGTCCCTGTTCGGGCATGGCCAGACAGGGCGGCAGCGCACGCACGTCTTCCGGATGAAGGGCGAGGACCAGCATGCCAAGATCGTGATCCCCCTGGCAGATGCCTATCGGGGCGCCCGCCAGACCATCACCCTGACCCGGCCGGTGATCGATGGCGACGGCAGGGTCAGCACCAGTCCCCATACCTTGCACGTGGTCATCCCCAAGGGTATCATCGAGGGCCAGCGGATCCGCCTCGAGGGCCAGGGGTTGCTCGGCCACGGCGGCGGCCCGGCCGGCGACCTCTACCTTGAAATCGTCTTTCAGGAAGACCCGGTGTTTCACGCCGAGAAACGCGACATCCACCTGACCTTACCGGTCACGCCCTGGGAGGCGGCCCTGGGCGCGACCCTCACCGTGCCGACTCTGGGCGGCCAGGTACAGGTGAAAATTCCACCGAACTCGCAGGGCGGGAAAAAACTTCGCCTCAAGGGCAAGGGCCTGTGCTCCGCCAGTCATCAGGGCGACCAGATCGTGACCCTGCAGATTGTCCTTCCCGAGCCACGAACCGAGGAACAGCGCCGGCTCTACCGGACCATGGCGGAACAGATGCCGTTCAACCCCCGTTCCGGACTGGAGAGATAGCAAATGATCGAACAACGAATCTATATCCAAGGCATGGTCCTGAACGAGGAAATGCGCTGCTCTCTGGCCGACCTCTGCTCGCTGTGCGGGGTCAACGCCGAACTCATCCATGACATGATCGAAGAGGGAATCATCACTCCGGAAGGACCATCCATGCGAGAATGGTGTTTCACCTCGGTGGCAGTCAAGCGGGTCCAGGTCGCCATGCGGTTGCAGCGCGATCTCCGGGTCAACCTGCCCGGCTGCGCCCTGGCGCTGGATCTGCTCGACGAATTGGAGGAGTTGCGCCGCCTCTCCCGCCGCCGCTAACCGGCAAACGATTTCCTGCCGCCGCCTGTGATTTTACTCAGCGATCTCTTCAGCCAGCCGCAACTCGGCCCTTTTCTGCTGGGCTGCGGTGCCGGCGCCCTGGTTCTTGCCCTCGTCTTCCTGCTCATCCAGCATCGCCTGCAACGGCGCTACTGGGCGCTTTCCCTGCGCCTGGAACGTGTGCAGGAACAGGCCCGCGCCCATGGCGACGAGGTGGAACGGCTGCGTGACGAACGCAATCAGCTCGCCTGGGAGTGCCGCACCACCGAAAACGAGAACGCCTCGTTGCGGACCTCCTGTACCGCGCAAGAACAGCAGATCCGGGAGCGGAACGCCCTTTTGGCCGAAACCCGCAGGCAGATCGAACAGGATTTCAATTTGCTGGCCGGGAAAATCATCGCCGAAAAGGGGGAGCAGCTCACCAGCCAGCATGCCTCGGCCCTGACCCTGCTGCTGCGGCCGTTCCACGAACAGTTGGCCGAGTTCAAGAAAAAGGTGGAAGAGGTGTACGACCACGAGGCCCGCGACCGGGTCTCGATGATCAAGGAGATCGAGCACCTCAAGCAGCTCAACCGGCAGCTCAGCTCCGATGCGGCCAACCTGGCCGAGGCCCTCCGCGGCAGCAACAAGCTCCAGGGACAGTGGGGCGAAATGGTGCTGGCCCGCCTGCTCGAAGCCTCGGGGCTGCGCAACGGCACCGAGTTTGCCCTGCAGGTCAGCTTGAAGGCGGAAGACGGCGCGACACTGCAACCGGACGCCCTTGTCTATCTTCCCGAAAACAGGGTCGTGATCATTGACGCCAAGGTCTCGCTCAAGGCCTTTGCCGAGGCACACAATGCGCGGGACGACGCCTGCCGGCACCAGCAAACCAAGGCGCACCTCGACTCGGTCAAACGACAGATCAACCTGCTGGCAAGCAAGCAGTATCAGCATCTGACCGGTGCGGGCTCCCTCGACTTCGTCCTGCTGTTCATTCCCATCGAAGGGGCGTTCCTGCTGGCGATCAACGAGGAGCCGGAGCTGCTGGTCAGCGCCATGCAGCGAAAAGTCATCCTGACCTGCCCCTCGACCCTGCTGGCCATCCTCCGCACCGTGCATCATCTCTGGCGCATGGACGAGCAGAACCGCAACAGTTTAGCCATTGCCAAACAAGCGGGGAATCTTTATGATAAATTCGTCGGTTTTACCGAGGCCTTCGAGGAGATCGGCCTGCGTCTCAACCAGACCCAGCAGGCCTGGCACACGGCCCGCAACCGGCTGAGTGCCGGCCAGGGCAATCTGATCGCCCGGACCGAAGCCCTGAAAGCTTTGGGGGTGCAGGCGAGCAAACACCTGCCCGATACCCTGAACGTTCCCTCTGCCGGAGGAAAAACGCCATGAAACATGCAAGCCTCATCGCCCTGCTCTTCCTGCTGTTCCTGCCCTCCTGCGCCACCAGGGGGCAGACCGGTGCGGTCGGCGGTGCCGCCGCCGGCGCCCTCATCGGCCAGGCCATCGGCCATAACACCGGCGCCACCCTGATCGGCGCGGCGGTGGGCGGCATGCTGGGCTACATCGTCGGCAACGAGATGGACAAGTACGACCGCGAACAGCTCAACCACACCTACGAACGGGGTATTTCCAACCAGCGCTCGGCCTGGGTCAACCCCGATAGCGGCAATCAGTACGCGGTCACGCCGCAACCCGCCTACCAGAATCCCAGCACCCATCAGGTCTGCCGCCGCGCGGAAATCGAGGCGATCATCGACGGCAAGCCGCAGCGCACCTACAGCACGGCCTGCCGCGACCAATACGGTTCCTGGCAGTTGCAGTGATCGGGCCACAACGGGACAGCCATGCCCAGGGGTGAACTGTCGATTGCAACCAGCAGGCGGCTGGAAATGATCGACCTGACCGACCGGCTGCAGCAGGTGGTGGCAGCCGGCGGCGTCGATGACGGCGTTCTGTACGTGTACAACCCCCACACCACGGCCGGGCTGATCATCAACGAGGGGGCCGATCCAGACGTGCAGCGCGATATTCTCGGCGCCTTGAGCCGGATCGTTCCCACCGATTACCCCTATCGCCATAGCGAAGGCAACTCGCCCGCCCATCTCATGACCGCCGTGACCGGCTCCTCGGCCACGGTGTTCCTGCATCAAAAACACCTGCAGCTCGGCACCTGGCAGCGCATTTTCTTCTGCGAATTCGACGGCCCCCGCGACCGGCGGATCTGGTGGAAAATACTCGCAGGATAATCGCCATTTTTGGAGATGCCCATGTTTTTCGGACTCAATCGCGCCACGGACGAGCAATCCCTGATCGACTTTCTCCGCCAGTTCAGCGACGACCGCCTCACCAGCGAACTTGTGCCTCGCATGAGCGAGGATGAAATCCATCAGGTGGTTGACCTGCTCACCCAGATCATGCGCAACCATCTGAGCAGCGACGAATACCATCGCCTCTTTCTCGGCGAAGAGCATCACCACCACTGATCGGCTCGCACCTCCGCCACCGCAACAATTCTTCCATGCACACCTTGACCAATCTGCGCCAGTTTCTCGAGTTGTTGCGCGCCAACGACCAGTTGCTCACCATCGACACCCCGGTCGATCCTTATCTGGAAATCGCCGAAATCCACCGGCGGGTCATCGCCAGGGGAGGCCCGGCCCTCCTGTTCACCCAGGTCAAAAGCTCGAAGTTTCCAGTGGTCACCAACCTGTTCGGCACGCCGCTGCGGCTGGAGTTGGCCTTTGGACGCCGTCCGCTTGACTTTGTCCAGGGGCTGGTTCACCTGGCAGAGCACTCGCTGCCGCCCTCCCCGGCCACCCTGTGGCAGGCCCGCGGTCTGCTGACGCAAGGGCTGCGGGTCGGCCTCAAGCGGGTCAGGAGCGGCCCCATCCTGGAATGCCGCCAACAGCCGGCACGGTTGACCGAATTGCCAATGCTCACCTCCTGGCACTCGGACGGCGGTCCCTTTGTCACCCTGCCCCTGGTCTACACCGAGCACCCGGACGGACTTGGGCATAATCTGGGCATGTACCGCATCCAGCGGTACGACGACACCACCACCGGCATCCACTGGCAGATCCACAAGGGCGGCGGCTTCCATTATTTCGCCGCCGAACAGAGGAATCAGGCCCTGCCCCTGACCCTGTACATCGGCGGGCCGCCGGCGCTGATGCTGGCCGCCATCGCGCCGTTGCCCGAGAATATTCCGGAACTCGTGCTTGCCTCACTGTTGCAGGGAGAAAAACTGCGTATGGTGACAGACCCCGAAGGCGGGCACCCCTTGGTCGCCGAGGCGGAATTCGCCATCAAGGGCCAGGTTCCCCCTCATGTCCGCCGGCCGGAAGGTCCGTTCGGCGACCATTACGGCTATAACTCCCTGCAGCACGACTATCCGGTCTTCCAGACCACCCGCCTCTACCACCGCAGGGATGCCATCTATCCGGCCACCGTGGTCGGCCGGCCCAGGCAGGAGGATTTTTTCATCGGCGATTTCCTCCAGGACCTGCTCTCGCCCCTCTTTCCCCTGGTGATGAAAGGCGTCCTCCAGCTGAAAACCTTCGGCGAGACCGGCTTCCACGGCCTGGCCGCCGCCCGGGTGGCCGACCGCTATCCTCGCGAGGCCTTTGCCGCTGGACTGCGCATCCTCGGCGAGGGGCAGCTTTCGCTGACCAAGTTTTTGCTGGTGACCGACGGCAGCATCGATGTGGCCCATTTTCCCCGGCTGTGGCAGCATATCCTGGAGCGGATCCAGTGGGACCGCGATCTTTTTGTCTTTGCCAACGTCTCCCAGGACACCCTCGACTACACCGGCCCGTCGGTGAACAAGGGTTCCAAGGCCATGATGCTCGGCTTGGGACAGGCGAAGTGCAGGGAATTGCCCCAGGAATTTTCAGGATCGCTCCCGGAGCAATGCAACCACCCCGCGGTCTATCTGCCCGGCACCCTGGTCGTCCAGGGGGTGCCGTATGAGACCGCCCCTGATCTGGCGGCGGAACTGACCCTCTTTCCCGGCGTGGCCGCCTGGCCGGTCATCCTGCTGGTCGATTCCACCGAGGCGGCAACCTGCTCCCTACAGGAGTTTCTCTGGACCTTCTTCACCCGTTTCGAGCCGGCTGCCGATATCCACGGCCGGGAGCAGACCGTGCACCGCTTTCATGTGGGGTTGCACCCGCCCATTGTGTTCGATTGTCGCATGAAGCCCTGGTACACCGAGGTGCTGGAGGTCGATCCGGCCACCAAGCGGCTGGTGAACGAGAAGATCGCCGCCATGCTCCCGGAACAGTACCGTTGATCGCCCCGGCTGCACGCGCACAATTCGTTTCCCACGACATCGCCATGGAAGAGCGGCTGCAAAAGATTCTCGCCAAGGCCGGCATCGCCTCCAGGCGGCAAGCCGAGCAATTGATCCGCGCCGGCAGGATCCGGATTAACGGCCAGGTGGTCGAGACGATGGGCTGCAAGGCCGACCCTGCCCGGGACCTGATTACCTGCGACGGCAAACCGGTTGTCTTTGAAGAAAAGATGTACGTGCTGCTCAACAAGCCGGCGGGCTATGTCACCACCCTTGCCGACCCGCAGGGACGGCCGGTGGTGGCCGATCTCCTCACCAAGATCCCCCTGCGTCTCTTTCCGGTCGGCAGACTGGATCTCGATACCGAAGGGGCGCTCCTCATGACCAACGACGGCGACCTGGCCAACAGTATCCTCCATCCCCGCTTCGAGGTGAACAAGACCTACGAGGCCTTGGTGGCCGGCTCCCCCTCAAAAGAGGCGCTAGCCCTGCTTGAGCGGGGCATCATGCTCGATGGCGTTAAAACACGGCCGGCCCGAGTGCGGGTGTTGCAACGGCGAACGAGCGACACCTTGATCGAAATAACCATCCATGAGGGCAAGAAACGGCAGGTCCGAAAGATGTTCCAGGCGATCGACCATCGGGTCCTGCATCTGAGACGAACGGCCTACGGCAACCTTGGCCTGGGTGCGCTCCCCCCCGGAAAATTCAGGATACTGACACCGGATGATCTAAAAAAAATTTTTTTGAAAAAAAAATCCTTTACAATCAAAAACATACCTGATTAAATTTTACAATATCCTGGAATCAGCTCTTTTTATGCCAGCAGTGGCGGCAAGTACCGTTTTTCAGGTGAAAAAAACCGGCATTGTGCATCATCCGAAGAGGATATTTGGGGGAAAAAGGAATGAATAAATCGGAATTGATTGAAGCTCTAGCCGAAGCGATGAATCTTCCTATCCGCGAAGCCGCCTCGATAACCAACACCATCATCGAAACCATGAGCGATGCCCTGGCACGGGGCGAATCGATAGAAATCCGGGGCTTCGGCAGCTTTGTCGTCAAGGAATACGCTTCCTATACCGGCCGCAACCCCAAGACCGGAGAAAAGATCAAAGTGAAGCCGAAGAAACTCCCCTTCTTCAAGGTGGGCAAGGATCTACGGGAACAGGTCAACAAACAGGACAAGTAATCTCCGCCTGCCGCCGTTATCCCTCCGCCTGCCCATCGACAACCTCGCCGACCAGATCGTAGGTATGCGCCTCGGTGATTCGAGCCATGACGATATCACCGGGGCTGACCTGTCCCGAAGTAATATAGACGCATCCATCGATTTCCGGAGCCTGAAACCGGGTCCGTCCCTCCAGCAACAAATCGCTTTCGCCGCTGACCCCTTCGATCAGCACCGGTTCCAATCGTCCGACATACCACTTTTGCCTGTGCTCGCTGATCGCTGCCTGCGCCATCATCACCCGCTGGTGGCGTAATTCTTTTTCCTCGTCCGCCACCTTGTCCGGCAACAGCGCCGCTGCACTGCCTTCTTCATCCTGATACTGGAAGACCCCGACATGGTCGAGCTGCCAGGTACGCAAGGCATCGATCAAGGCCGCCACATCCTCCTCGGTTTCGCCGGGAAAGCCGATGAGCATGGTGGTACGAATGGCGCACGTCGGCACCTGGCTCCTGATGCGCCGGATCAGATCGTCCAGCGTGGCGCGGCGATAGTGGCGATTCATCGCTGCCAGCATGCGGTCGCTGACGTGCTGGAACGGGATGTCGAGGTAGGGGAGGAGGCGCGGTTGCGCAGCCATCAGCAGCAAAAGCTCATCGGTCACACTGGCCGGATAGAGATAGAGCAGGCGTAACCAGGGGATGGCCGTTTTTTCCAGGAGCGCGTGCAGCAGGTCGGTCAAGGCCGCGGGCTCGGGCAGATCCCGCCCATAGGCGGTCAGGTCCTGGGCAATCAACGAAAGTTCCCGGACGCCGGACCGCTCCAACAGAACGGCTTCTGCGGTCAGGTCGGCAACCGTCCGGCTGCGCAGCCGTCCGCGGATCGAAGGAATCATGCAGTAGGCGCACCGGTTGTCACATCCTTCGGTGATCTTCAGGTACGACCTGAAAGAGGGGGTGGCGAGCCGGCGCGGCACCCGGTGGTCCATCAGGTAGGTGGCGAGTCCGGGTCGGGAGACGATGCGGGTATCGCTGCCGAGACGGTCGATCAATTCGCCGATGCGGGGAAAATCGTCGAGACCGACAAAGAGATCGACCTCGGGCAATTCCACGGCCAACTCTCCGCCATAGCGCTGCACCATGCAGCCGGTCACCACCAGCAGCTGTTCCGGATTCTCTTCCTTGCCGGCCGCCAGTTCGAGGATCGTGTCGATGGCTTCCTCCACGGCGGGACGGATGAAGCCGCAGGTATTGACCAGGATGACCGAGGCATTCGTCGATTCATCCACCACCGTATATCCGGCCTGCTCCAGATCGGCAAGCATGACCTCGGAGTCAACGAGATTCTTGGGACAGCCCAAGCTGACCATGTACAAGCTTTTCATATGATTCCGCCGTCTTGAATGAGGGAGCAAAGGCATGCAAGCACCTGCTTGGACAGCCTTCCAAAATCCTTGCGGTGTATGCGGGGGGCCCACTTCCGGTGAAACAACTCATCGGAAACCAGCATCACCGCTGCCAGGCTGACCCGACGGAAAGCAGCCACCGCGCGCAGGGCCGTATATTCCATGTCCACGGCAAGGATGCCTTGCGCCCCGTACCACTCGACCTTTTCCCTGGTTTCCCGATACACCGCATCGGTGGTCCAGATCCGCCCCTGCTTGGGCACGGCGAAACCGTCTGTCCGTGTCAGGGCGTCGGCAAGGCGCAGGCGCAGGGAGTCGTCATCGTTTCCGCCCGCTTCCTGATAATGACGACTCGTCCCCTCCTCGCTCAATCCTCCCGTCGGGATGAATACATCGCCGGCAACGAGTGAAGGATGCAGCGATCCGCACCAGCCGTACACAATAATCCGGCGCGCCCCCAGAGCAATCAGTTTTTCCAGGCAGATGGCGGCCATGGGAGCGCCCACTGCCGGACCGGCCACGAAAAAAACATCGTTGCCGTACAACTGGGAATGAAAGAGCGTGTGCCGGACCAAGTCATACCGGCGGGCAAGAGGGGAAAAGCTGGAACTGTCGGCCGGATTGACCGCCAAAATGCCGGTGGCGGGCAGTGCCGGTTCGCCCCTGCTCCGCACGGGATCAATGATGCAGTCGGACATGATCGCAATAAAAAAGGGCTGCGGCAACACCGCAGCCCTTATCGGGAGTCTCCCGCTGATCGTTCGGCGCGAATTACAGACCGAGCGCAGCCTTGAAGGGGTTGGCGTACAGCAGGATGAAGGCGATGACCAGGCCGTAAATGGCGATGGACTCGCACAGGGCCATACCAAGAATCATAGTGGTGGTAATCGCGCCCTTTGCTTCCGGATTGCGGGCAACGCCGTCGCAGGCGCCGCGCAGACCGTTCCCCATACCGATACCGGCGCCAAAGCCTGCAAGGCCGATGCTGAGAGCCGCGCCGATGCAGATCAGGGCAAGACTAAGTTTATCCATTGTTGTGTTCCTCCGTACTAAGGTTATGTAAAAGTTGGCCTTCTTCTCCGTTGAACGGAACTGTCAAAACCTGTCAATGGGCATGCTCCATCGCTCCTGCGCAATAGAGGAGGGAGAGCAGCACAAAAACCACCGCCTGGATCACCGAGACCAGAACACCCAGGCACAGGATAGGCAACGGCGCAAAAAAGGCGCCGGCCAGCATGAAGAGCACGCCGAGCAGAACTTCTTTGGCGAGGATGTTGCCGAAAAGACGCATGGAGAGGGAAATCAGCCGGGCGAAGTTACTGATGATTTCCAACAAAAACATGAACGGTGCCAGCACCTTGCTCGGTCCCATGAAATGCTTGTAGTAGCGGAGTCCGTGATGTTTGAATCCGAGCACATGGTGCGTCACCCAGACAATGATGGTCATCGCCAGGGTGATATTGAGACTGGAGGTCGGCGACATGAAGCCGGGGATGAGCCCGATCATGTTGGCAATGATGATGTAGAAGAAAAAGGTGGCCATCATCGGAAACAGCATCTTCGCTCCCTTTTCCCCCAGGTTCTCGGCGCAGAAATCCATCAGACCGCCGACCATCACTTCCCAGAAATTCTGGCCGCTGCCCGGCACCATCTCCAGTTTGCCCATGGTCAGTTTGGGCACGATGATGAGAAAGGCCATGACCATCCAGGTATAGGTCATGTAGGGTTCGCATATCTTTTCAAGCAAGGTCGCGCCGACCGGCGTATGGGGAACCGGCAATCCCAGTGCTTGCAGAATCAACGAAATGAATAGTATCGGATGTTCCATAGCCTGCTTTCTCCTCAAACTTTACTTGGCAACCAGCGACGCCCTGCGCCCAAACCGACAATGACCACGCTGACCATAATCGTTGCACACCCCAAGATGAGCCCGATCACATCGATCGGCATCCGGGTGGCCAGCACGAATAACAGCAAGCCCGCCACCACCAGCCGGGCGAAGGATCTGAGCATGAAACGGGTCTTCTCGGCCGTGATCACGGCATCTTCGCCCGCTTCGCCGACCCGTTGCAATAACCGGCGGGCGTCCTTCTGCATCAGCCAGAAACTCCCGTTGACCAGCACCCCGCCGATCAAGAGGGACCGGGCGAAAAACCAGTCCTGAAGGAACCAGCCGCCGGCGGCAAACACGCCCACCAGCAACATGCTGCCCACGGTCACGCAACGGACCATCGCGGTCTCCCGACCACCGGCGTTCCGGTCCGCATCTTTTCCCTGCTCAGCCATCGTTCATTTTCCTGGTCAGATCCCACAGGCCCTTGAATCCGGCCGCAATGCCACATCCCAAAAAAATAAACGTCAGATACGGCGCCGTTTTTCCGGCAAACACTTTATTGTCGAGCGCCCAGCCCATGCCAAAGCCGATCAGGATGGAAAAGACAAAGGTCATGCCCGCCTGGCTGTAGACCGCCAACTGCCTGAACATTTCCCTGCGGTCATCCGCCATCTCGTTCCTCACGCTTGCGCCAGCCGGGACTTGACAGCAGCTACAGGTAGCATGCACCTTCGGCAAACGCAATAATTTTTTAACTAATCCATCAATTTCTTGAATGACGATTCAGTCATGTCCAAGGCTTTTTGCAAGTGTTGCCGGTCATGTGCAGCGGACACAAACGCCGCCTCGAACTGGGACGGAGCCAGCCATATCCCGCCGGCAAGCATCTGGCGATAATGCCGGCCGTACCGTTCGGTATCGGCACGCAGGGCCGACTCGAAATCGACAACCGGCCCCGCGGTAAAGAAGCAGGTCATCATCGAACCGACCCGGTTCAGGGTAACGGGCACCGGCGATCCAGCCGCGATCTTCTCCAGCTCGGCACCGAACCAGGCGCTCTTCTCTTCCAACTTTTCATAGAAGCCGGGACGCTGCACCACCGTGAGCATCGCCAGTCCGGCGGCCATGGCCAGTGGATTGCCGGACAGGGTTCCGGCCTGGTAAACCGGGCCGTCGGGCGCGACCAGGGCCATGATCTCCCGCTTGCCGCCGTAGGCCCCCACCGGCAGGCCGCCGCCGATGATCTTGCCGAGGCAGGTCAGGTCGGGCAGAATGCCGAACCGTTCCTGCGCGCCGCCCAGGGCCAGCCTGAAACCGGTAATGACCTCGTCGAAAATCAGGACAATGCCGAGTTCGCGGGTCAGTTCCCGCAAGGTGCGCAAAAAGTCCGGCTTCGGCGCCACCACGCCCATGTTGCCGGCCACCGGCTCGACAATCACGCAGGCGATGTCGAGAGCGGGGTCGCGCAGAGTCTGTTCCAGAATCGCCACATCGTTGTAAGGGATGGAGAGGGTGTGGCGGACGATGTCGTCGGGCACGCCCGGGCTGCCGGGAATGCCTAAGGTGATGACTCCCGAGCCCGCCTTGACCAGAAAGGAATCGGCATGCCCGTGGTAGCAGCCGTCGAACTTGACCACCACCTTGCGGCCGGTGTATCCCCGCGCCAGCCGGATGGCGCTCATGGTCGCCTCGGTGCCGGAGTTGACGAAGCGGACCATATCGATCGAGGGAACTGCCGCGCAGACCTGGTTCGCCAACTCTACCTCCAATGGCGAAGGTGCGCCGAAACTGGTGCCGTCCATCGCTGTCCGGCGCACGGCCTCCACCACTTCCGGATGGGCGTGCCCAAGGATCAGCGGCCCCCAGGAACCGACGAAATCAATAAAGGTGTTGCCGTCGACATCGGTGATCGTGCATCCCGAGGCCTTGGCCACGAACAGGGGATCGCAGCCCACCGAACGGCAGGCTCTGACCGGCGAATTGACGCCGCCGGGGATGCATGTTTTCGCCTGGGTGAACAGCTGGGCAGATTTTTCCGTCTTCATCGGGATCTCGGGTATGCTGTGGACAATTGTTGCTACGGCTCGGCCGTTCTTTATAGCACGGCTTTTTTTCTCCTGTCAAAACCAAAACGAGGAAGGCGGCGAACGACGGCCGGTCCGGCAGGTCAATTTTTTCTTGTCACCGTGTGGCCCGCAAGGTAGAATGCCCGATAATATATATTCCGATCATATAACCATCGAAAATTCATTACTTTTTTGCACAGATTTTTTCGACGGCTCTCTCAAAGGAGAAGAACAATGGCAAGCGACAAGGTAGTCCATATTTCCGACAGCGAGTTTGAGAATAAAATCATGGGGAACGCGCTTCCCTGTCTGGTTGATTTCTGGGCGCCCTGGTGCGGTCCCTGCAAGGCCATCGGCCCGGTGATCGACGAGTTGGCGTCGGAATTCGACGGCAAGGTCGTCATCGCTAAAATGAACGTGGACGATAATCCCGCCACCCCCGGCCAATTCGGCATCCGGGCCATCCCCACGCTCATCCTGTTCAAGGGCGGCGAGGTTGTCGATCAGATCACCGGTGCGGTGGGCAAGTCGCAATTGCAGGATCTGATTAAAAAAGCTCTTTAACCACTCGTCTTCCCCGGCACGGTTTTTTGCGCAGCGCAAAGAACCGTGCCTTCTTTTTGGCGGTACCGCCCATGCAACAGGCACAGTATCAACTGATCATCGTCGGCGGCGGCCCGGCGGGCTTGACGGCTGGCCTGTATGCCGCCCGCGGCCGCCTCAAGGTGCTGCTCGTCGAAAAAGGGGCCACCGGCGGTCAGGTCCTGGTCACCGACTGGGTCGACAATTATCCGGGCTTCATCGAAGGCATCTCCGGCTTCGACCTGGTGGACAAAATGACAGCCCACGCCGACCGGTTTGGCCTGGAAAAAAAATACGCCACCATCACCGCCCTGAATCTGACCGGCGAGATCAAATCGGTTCTCCTGGAGAGCGGTGAAATCCTCACCGCCAAAACCATCATCCTCTGCACCGGCGCAAGGCCCCGCAAACTGGACATTCCCGGCGAATACGAATTCTCCGGCCGGGGCGTTTCCTATTGCGCCACCTGCGACGGTCCCTTCTACCGCAATCAGGAAATCGCGGTGGTCGGCGGTGGCAACACAGCCATTCAGGACGCCCTGCATCTGACCAAATTCGCCTCGAAAGTCACCGTCATACATCGGCGCAGCGAATTGCGCGCCACCAAGATTCTTCAGGAAAAAGCCTTCTGCAACCAGAAGATCGACTTTCTCTGGAACACACAGGTTCTCGAAGTCAGGGGAAACAAGAACGGCGTCGACAGTCTTCTGCTCAGGCACCACAACGGTGACGAATCCGTCCTCAACGTCACCGGTCTGTTCGTGCTGATCGGCGTTACTCCCAACAACGAACTTCTGCCGCTGGATCAGTTACGTGCCGATGAAGGCGGTTTCGTCATTACCGACGGGGAAATGGCCACCTCCATCCCCGGTGTCTTCGCCGCCGGCGACATCCGCAGCAAACAATCCCGGCAGATCATCAATGCCGCCGGTGAAGGCGCTGTCGCCGAACTCTCCGTCGAGCATTATCTTGGCAATCAGGCTCCGGATACTCCCCTCAACTGCAGTGAATAAGGATTTGTCATGTCCCGGAACGCATCGTCCTGCTCTGGCTTCAAGTACCTCCTGCTGGCTCTGCTCATGACGGCGACCGTCGTCCTGTCCGGCTGCTCGACCTTCAGCGGCATGTTCAGCAAATTCAGCTTCGGAGAGGACGAAGAGGAACCCAAATCACAACCGCCCGAGGTGTTGATCGTCCAGGGCATGGATGCCTACAATACCGGCAGCTACAGCGAGGCCATCAAGCATTTCAAGATCATCCTCGACGAACATCCGTTCAGCGCCCAGGCCATGCTGGCGGAACTGAAGTCCGCCGACGCCCACTATTACAACAAACAGTACGCCGAGGCCAAGGTGCTGTATAAATCCTTCGAGGAACGCCATCCCACCAACGAGGCCATTCCCTATGTTCTGTTCCAGATCGGCATGTGCGACTACAGCCGCTCCGACCGTATCGACAGGGATGTCTCCGGCCCGCAGGAGGCGATCAAGTCCTTCACCCGCCTGATCAATGCCTATCCCCAGTCGCCCTACGCCAAGGAAGCGAAGACCAAGATCAAAGATGCGACGGAATTTCTCGTTAACCACGAGTACATGGTCGCCGTTTTCTACGTCCGGACCGCCCGATACGACGAGGCCAAACATCGGCTCAAATATCTGCTGGCCAGGTATCCCGACTCCAACTTGGCGCCCAAGGCAAAAGAGTTGCTCGATCATCTGGAAGCGGGTAACAAGCCCACTTGGGGCATGAACCGCTGGCTGCCGGAGTTCATGACCCAGGCACCGGCAGACCGTCAGGAAGCGAAGGACGAGAAAAAAGCGGAAATAATGGCTGGAGAAGCAGCGGAGAAGGCCCCGGCGAATACCTCGATGGACACCCCGCCGGAGACATCCGTGGACATCCAGACGAGCAATCCGGTGGAAACCCCGGCTCCGGTGGACGACACCCCGACCCCGGTGGGTGCCCCAACGGACAGCCCTCTGGATACCCCGGACGGCGCTCTGTAAGGCAGGGCTGCGGCAACCAGCGGCGAAGAAGGCGCAGAACCAACACCGGCTCCGCCAGCACAACACGACTGAACGACGGACGGGGCCCCCGCCCGATGGTTCAATCCGGGTCACCGAGCCGGGCCGTCAACCATTGCAGCAACGTTTCCACCGGCTGTTCGGTGTCGAGGCGAATGCAGTCGGATTCATTTGCCTCGTCCGGAAACTCGAAGGTTTGCCGCTGGTGCAGATAGATCTCCCAGCGGCCATCGGAAACCGCTTCCGGGTCCCGCGCCCGCATTGCCAATCGTCTGCGTATCTCCCCCTCGCCGCAGGTGCAAAAGAGGAACACGCATTTCACCCCGAGTGCCGCTGCCACCGCCCTGACCCGGTCCCGGTCGGTGCGCTTGCCATACGAGCCATCCAACACCACCAGCCGCGCTCCCGCAGCAAAGTCCCGGCAGGCCCGCTCCAGCATGGTTTGATAGGTTCTCGCGGTGAACACCTGGGTATAAATTCCCTGCTCCACCCCGTCCGGTCGCCTGTCCACGGCCTGCAACCCCGCCAGTTCCTTGCGGACCCGATCGGTATTGTAGTAAGGGGCACGATTTTGGCCAGCCCAGGCCCGGCCCAGGGTCGACTTGCCCGAGGCGGTCATGCCAAAGAAGACCACGATGATCCGCCCGGCAGGCGACTGTGCGGAACCGTTGTCAGAAGGCGGCATACCGCTGGGCCAGTTGAAAATATCTGGCGGCCTGTTCGACGCTGGCGGATCGGACCGGGGGGTCGACCGCCGGATCGGCGGCAGTGAACAGCCCGATCTTACCACGGACATAGGCCCGGTAGCATTTGTAGAAATTGAGCATGCCCATCAATCCCGGGTCGTCGGTCGCCTGGACGAACCGGTCGACGAACCGGCCGGCCAGGTGGTCCAGCCCGTGGAACTCCAAATCCATCACCAGAAAGGCGACATCGCTGGCCACATCGCAATAGCGGAAGCGCTGATTGAATTCGATGCAGTCGTAGATATAGACCTGCTCGGCCAAACAGATGTTGGCGGAATAGAGATCGCCGTGGCAGTCGCGGATAAAGCCGCCTTCGATCCGCTGTTGGAACAACTGTTCGTTGTCGAGAAAGGAGCGGGAGAAGCCGGCTATGTCCTCGAACTGCGCCTGCTCCAGGGCGCCCTGGCCGATGAAGGATCGGGTCTGATCGAAATTTTCCAGGACGTTGACCGCTACCGCGTCCGCGGTACCGAACCGGGCGATTTCCGGGCCGTTCTCCGCCCGCCGGTAAAAATCGGCCAGCACCGTGACAAGGGCATCGATATGATTGTCATGCAATTGCCCGGCACGGATCAGTTGAATCATCATCCGGTCCTCCGGCATGCGCCTCATCCTGACCCCGTACTCCACCACCGGTCCGGTGCCGTCTAAGGCAAAGCCGCCGTCCGGCTCGGCGGTGACCGCCACCAGGCCGAGGTAGATGTCGGGGCAGAGCCGGCGATTGAGCAGAACTTCCTGCTCGCAGCAAGCCTGCCGTTTCTCGAGGTCCGAAAAATCGAGAAAGCCGAAATTTACCGGCTTCTTGAACTTGTAGACGTAATCGCCGGCCAGGATCACCGAGGAGATGTGGGTCTGAACCAGCTTGATGTCCGGAGCGGGATGCTCGTAGCGGTCGGGTTGCAACAGCGCCTGCAGAAAGGGAGGCAGATGGTCGTTGGCCATGGGTGGTCTCCTGCTGCCCAAGGCAGCTTCCGTTGGAGGGAACAGTTGGCGGCACTCTAACAGAACGGGGCGGCAGCGTAAACTGTTTACGCGGAGCGCGGGCCGTGGTAGAGTCCAGCGCTCATTATTGAGAATCAGATTTGTATGAATGAACACTTGCTTACCGCCCTGTTGCGGCAGATCCGTATCGGTACCGTCGATGTCGATGAAGCCCTCAATCGGCTCCGCCATTGGCCGGTGGAGATCCTGGAATCGGCCAGGCTCGATCATCATCGTCCTCTCCGGACCGGCCTGCCCGAGGCGGTCTTCGGTGCCACCAAAACCGCTGCCCAGTTGATCGAGATCCTTGGCGCCCTGCTGGCGGCCCCGTCGGTGGTGCTGGCGACGCGGGTGGCTCCGGAGAAAGCGGAGGCCGTCCTCACCAGCCTGCCCCAGTTGACCTACCATCCGACCGCCCGCATTTTGACCGGCAACGACCACCACATCCCGGCTGGTTGCGGTCAAGGAACCGTGGTTCTCGTCACGGCCGGGACCTCCGACCTGCCGGTGGCGGAAGAAGCCCGGATCACCCTGCGGTGGTTCGGACACGAGGTCGCCACCATCTACGATGCCGGCGTGGCCGGCATTCACCGCATCCTGGCCCATTCGGCCCTGTTGCAGCAAGGTCGGGTGATCATCGTCGCCGCCGGCATGGAGGGGGCGCTGCCCTCGGTGGTCGCCGGATTGACCGCTGCCCCGGTGATCGGCGTGCCCACCAGCATTGGCTACGGTGCCGGCGCCGGTGGCTATGCCGCCCTGCTCGGCATGCTCAACAGCTGCTCGCCCGGCCTGGCGGTGGTCAATATCGACAACGGATTCGGTGCGGCCTGCATGGCGGCGGCCATCAACCGAAAAGGTTGAGTTGTTCGGCCATATCTTCCTCCGCACCCTCTTTTTACCGTCATCTCCATCCCGCCTTTTTGCCGTAAAAAGCCACCGTGGCATTGCAGGAAGCGGGGTATCGACGTATAATCTATCCATTTTGACAATTGGAGCGCCGCTCCCTCCTCGCACAGTTAAAGGAACGTACGTCAATGAATTCCACCATAAAGCTTAAAATCGGGTTGGTGATCCTCCTGCTGATCTTCTCCGGACTGGCCCTCACCCCTTCCCTGTATCACGGCCTGCCCGACTGGTGGAAAAAATATCTCGCCCCGGCCGGACTGAAGCTGGGCCTGGATCTCCAGGGCGGCATGCACATCGTCCTCCAGGTCGACCTGGAAAAGGCGGCGGAAAATTCCCTCGACCTTTCGGCCTCCGATTTCAAGGCGGCATTGGCCGAAAAGAACATCAACGCCGTCCGAATGGAGACCGGAAGCCCGAAATCGATCCTGTTCACCCTGCCCAACATCGGCGCCATTGACACGGTCAAGCAGATCCTGAACGAGCGGTTCCCCAATCTCGACAGCCAGATCCAGGCCGAAGCCGGCACCTTTCCCCGCATCACCCTGCAACTCAAGGGCAGCGAAATCGATTTCATCAGGAAAAACTCGGTCAATCAGTCGTTGGAGATCATCCGCAACCGGATCGACCAGTTCGGGGTTGCCGAGCCGATCGTCCTGCGTCAGGGCGACAATCAGATTGTGGTCCAGCTTCCGGGCGTCAAGGACCCGCAACGGGCCATGTCGCTGATCGGCCAGACCGCGCAACTCGAATTCAAGATGGTGGCGGAGGTGCCAGGAATCAACCTGCCGCAGCTCATCGACGAGGTGATCAAGGCCGGCCAGTGGCGCGAGGGCGAGAGCAGAAAACAGCTCAACCTGGCCCTGCAGAACCGCCTGCCGCAGGGCACCGAAATCTATTTCGAAAAGATCGTCGACCCGAAGACCAAGCGGGAATCCAGGGTTCCCATTCTGCTGGAAAGCCCGGTGCAGATGACCGGCGAAATGGTGAAAAATGCCCAGGTCCGCATCGGCGGCACCTTCAATGAGCCGTACGTCAGCCTTGACCTGACTTCCCGCGGCGGCCAGGTCTTCGCCGCGCTCACCGAGAAAAGTGTCGGCAGACGGCTGGCCATCGTGCTCGATGAAATCGTCCGTTCGGCTCCGGTGATCCGGGAGAAGATTCTTGGTGGCAGCGCCCAGATCTCCGGCAGTTTCACCCACAACGAGGCCACCGACCTGGCGATTGTCCTGCGCGTCGGCGCCCTGCCGGCACCGGTCGACATCGTCCAGAACCTGACGGTCGGAGCCAGCCTCGGCCAGGACTCCATCAGCAAGGGCATTTATTCCGGTCTGTTCGGCACCCTGATGGTGGTCGTCTTCATGGCCATCTATTATCGCCTCTCCGGGGTGATCGCCAACGTGGCCATGGTTCTGAACATCATGCTGCTGTTCGTCGGCCTGGCCCTCCTGGGCGCCACCCTCACCCTGCCCGGCATTGCCGGCATCATCCTTTCCATCGGTATGGCTGTCGACGCGAACGTCCTGGTCTACGAGCGGATGCGCGATGAATTCGCCCTGGGCAAATCGCTCCGGGCCGGGGTGGACGCCGGGTTCAACCGGGCCTTCTGGAGCATCGTCGACGGCCATGTCACCACCCTGGTCACGGCGCTGGCGCTCTTCCTCTTCGGCACCGGCCCCATCAAGGGATTCGCCATCACCCTCACCCTGGGACTGATCCTCAACCTGTTCGCGGTCCTGTTCTGTTGCCGATTGGCCTACGATGTCCTGTTCAGCCTGAAGATGCTCAAGCGGCTCGACTTCCTCCACGTGATCAAAAAATCGAATTTCGATTTCATGCGGGTCAGAAAAATAGCCTTCAGCATTTCCATCGCCCTCTCCCTCCTGGGTGTGGTGGCCTTTGTGCAAATCGTGCGGGGGCATGCCAACATGGGGGTCGATTTCTCCGGCGGTTCCTTGCTGCAATATCAGGCCAAGCAGCCTTTCGCCCTCGATGAGGTCCGGGACGCCCTGCAGCGGCACGGCCATCCTGGGGCGGAACTCCAGGAAGTCACCGGCGAGAACCGCCTGATCGTCAAAATCAAGAAATCGGAAGAAACGGTCGGCAATCTCAGTGAGGAGATCACGTCGGTCCTGCAGACGGAACAGGCGGACAAAGGTTTTGTCATGGAAAGCAAATCGGAGATTGGGGCCTCAACCTCCGCCGATCTGCGCAACAAGGCGGTCATTGCGATCATCATCTCCATGCTCGGGGTCATGGTCTACCTGGCGTTCCGATTCGATTTCCGCTTCGGCATCGCCGCGGCGATCTCCACCCTGCACGATGTCCTCGCCGTGCTCGGTATCGTCTGGCTGCTCGACAAGGAGATGACGTTGTTGATCGTCACCGCCCTGCTGACCCTGGCCGGCTATTCCTTAAACGATACGGTCGTCGTCTTTGACCGCATCCGGGAGAACCTGCAGAAAAACCCGGAACTCAGCCTGTACGAGACCATCAACAATTCCACCAACCAGGTGCTGGCGCGTTCGATCATCACGGGCCTGACGGTCATGTTCTCGGTCCTTTCCCTCTTCTTTTTCGGCGGGTCCGCCATCCATGACTTCTCCTTCGCCCTGCTGGTCGGCCTGCTGGCCGGCACCTTTTCCTCCATCTTCGTCGCCAGCCCGCTGCTCATCATCAAATGGGGGCGCACGTCATGACGACCTCGGCGGCCCTGCCCGATCATTTCCAGCCGGCCCGCGCGGACCAGGAACTGGCCTTCGCCTGTCATCCGGGGGTGTCCTGTTTCACCGAATGCTGCCGCGAACTGGATCTGGCCCTGACCCCGTATGATGTCCTGCGCCTGAAACGGCGGCTGCAGCTTGCTTCCGGCCAGTTTCTCGACCGGTATGTCATTGTCGAATGGGACGAAGAGCACGTGTTGCCCACCTGTTACCTCACCATGGTGGACGACGGCCGAGCCTCCTGCGTCTTTGTCGGTGCACAGGGTTGTTCGGTGTACGACGACCGGCCCGGAAGCTGCCGGGCCTATCCGATAGGCCGGGGCGCGGCCAGGGGCGGTGACGATTCCCCGGTGGAATCGCTGGTGCTGCTGCGCGAGCCCCATTGCCGCGGATTCGCCGAGGCGTGCAGGCAGACCGTTGGAGACTATCTGCGCGGTCAGGAATTGGAGGTATACAACAGGTTCAACGATGCCCTGCTGCCGCTGGTGCAGCATCCCGCCATCCGGGACCGCTCTTTCCGACCCACGCGGCGGCAGCTCGACCAGTACATGCTGGCCCTGTACGACCTGGATCACTTCAGACGCGAGATGACCGACGGCCGCATTGCACTACGGCGCCCGCTGACGCCGGCGCACCTCGCCGGGCTGGCCGGCGACGATGAACATCTGCTGCTGCTCGGCATCCGCTGGCTCTCGCAGGAATGGTTCGGCGAGTAGTTTGTTGAGGGAAGCCAACCGTGCCGCCGCGATGAACGCATCCGATCTACTCGCCTCCGATTTGTTGCAACGCCTCAGGACGATCAGCCATTCCTTCTGCGTCACCGAAGGCGGCTCGCACGGCCCCGACCACAGCGAGCGGGTGTTGCACACCGCCCTGGCCATCGGCGAACGGATGGGCGCCCGGCTCGATATTCTCGCCCCGGCGGCCCTGCTGCACGATATCGGCCGCAAGGAGGAGAGCCTGAGTCAGGGCCGGGTCTGCCACGCCCGGCGCGGGGCGGAGTTGGCGACAGGGTTGTTGCCGGATCTGGGCTACCGGGCCGAGGAGATCGAGGCCATCTGCCATTGCATCCGCAGCCACCGTTTCCGCGGCGAACTGCGTCCCGCCTCCCTGGAGGCGGCGATTCTCCACGATGCCGACAAGCTCGATTCCATCGGAGCAGTCGGCATCGGCCGGGCCTTTCTCTTTGCCGGCCAGATCGGCGCCCGCTTGCACAACCCGGAACTGGATCCGGCCACCACCTCGTCCTATTCGCTGGAGGACACCGCCTACCGTGAATTCCGCATCAAGATGTCGCGGGTCCGCAACCGCATGCTCACCGCCGTGGGCCGGGAAATGGCCGAACAACGGCAGGCCTTTATGCACACCTTTTTCGATCAGCTCACCAGGGAAACCAGCGGCATGCGGCCGTGACTCCCGCCTCCATCAGGATCACCATGCTCAAACTTGTCGTTTTTGACTGCGACGGCGTCATGTTCAGCTCCCGGGAAGCAAACCGGCACTATTACAACGATCTGCTCGCGGCCTTTTCCTGCCGGCCGATGACCGAGGAGGAACTCGACTACGCCCACATCCACAACACCCACAACTCGGTCGCCCATATCTTCCGCAACCACGGCCATATCGCCGCGGAGGCCATCGAGACCCATCGCCGGCGTCTCGATTACGCCCCCTACCTGCGTTTCATGACCATGGAGCCCGATCTGCTCGAATTCCTCGCCCTGCTCAAGCCCCGGTATCGCACCGCGATCTCCACCAACCGCACCGACACCATGGACATCATCCTCGATACCTTTGCCCTGCGGCCATGGTTCGACATGGTGGTGACCGCCCTCAGCGCCCCGCGCCCCAAGCCGGCTCCGGATGGACTGGTCATGATTCTGGACCGCTTCCAGGTCCAGCCGCAGGAGGCCATCTACATCGGCGATTCGGTGATCGATCAGGAGCACAGCGCCGCTGCCGGCGTCGATCTGATCGCCTTCAGGAACCGGGCGTTGAACGCCCGCTATCATGTGGATGACTTCATGAGCATTGCCGGTTTGCCACCTTTTCGGGACAACGGCTAGGCAACGAAAGAGGAAAGTTATTCGCCTTCGTCGAGCCGGCGCAACCCTTCCATGAGGATCATCATGAAATCGCCGATCTCCCGCGTCTTCATCAAGGCGTCCGGCAAGCCGGGCAGGAAATGGAAGGTGCCTTTTTTCTGGGCCAGCATGGCATAGATCGCTTCCTGATTGTCGAAATCCTCATAGCGGGCCGCCAGCAGCCCCCCTTCCCGAAAGGTGACCCGGGCCGATCCGTTTTCGAATTCGAGAACGAGCCTGCCGGTTTTCTGGTGCATGTGGAAAACCTGCAACAGCTCCGCCGGGGCGATGGCCTCGATCTGGCCGCTGATCACCGACTGGGTGTTTTCCTTGAGGGCGGCGGCATTCTTGCCGGCCTGGTTGACGATTGGTTTGTCCGTCAGTTGAAATTTGATCAGACCGGTGCAACCGCCGCAGGTGAAGACCGCGTCGCGCTGCTCGGCGAAGCCGGTGGCCGCATGCGGCATAAGCGTGAACAGCAACCCCGTGAGTTCGCGCACCAGGATGAGGCAGGACGAACGGCCCAACGGTAGTTCGACCGCCTTGTCCGTCAGCAAAAAACACTCCTCCTGAATGTAGAAGGGGCAATTCCTGACGTGGGTAATCTCAAAAGCGGCTTGAAAGGTCTTGGTCTTCATCGGCCTCGGCTGATTGAGTTGCGTGAAACAGGTGTAGTGTACACGCGAATGATGCCGCACTCAAAGAAATCTTCGTGGGCGCGCGACACGCCAACTTTTTCACACCCCGGATAAAGCTCGCTTGTTTCCCCCCGCGGAATGCTTTACAATTCTCAAGAATAACGCCGACGAAGCCGAACGCCGGCCAGTATCTCCCGCCGCTCGGCCGTCGGCTCCGCCCGGCAGCGCGCATCGCACAGGTCATCATCACAGGTTCTTTCTATGGCCATGGGCTCGCAGCAGATTGCTGAAGACTATGAACAGCTCAAGGATCTTCTTGAGCTGTACCCCAATATTTCGATCGTCAAGACCGAAGGCCAGCCCCCCGACCATTATGAGATCGAATATACCCTCCGAGGATACGTCAAGGAAGACGAGACGACCATCGGCATCGGGCACAAGCACCGGATCCGGCTCAGTCTTCCCTTTGGCTACCCCCACTTCGCTCCGATCGCCAAACCTCTGACCCCCGTCTTTCACCCCGATTTCGACCCGGCCGCCGTTCGCCTGGCCGACCACTGGCAGCACAACCCCTCGCTGCCCGATCTGGTGCTCCATATCGGCGAGATGATCTGCGGCCACGTCTATCATCTTGACGACCCGTTCAACCAAGAGGCGGCAGAATGGTACCGATACCACCAAGCGCAACTCCCCCTCGACTCGATCAGTGTCGCCGATATTGAAGCAACCGCCCCCCCTCTCGATGCCCTGGCCGACGACACCTTCGCCTCTCTCGGTCTCGAAAGCGACGATGTTCCCGCCTCCGGCCAACCGGACACCGAAGGGGACATCCAGCGCATCCGCAACCTTGTCGAAGATAACCGGATCGTTACCGCCAACAAACTGTTGGCCGAACTGCCGGAGCATGTCACCTTCCCGGATCGTGAAGAACTTCAGCAACAGATCGGCAAGATCCTGCGCAAGACCGATCAGTTGTTCAAATTGGCCGAGCAGCTCGAGGAGCAGGCCAAATTTGGCGAGGCGATGGAGGTGACGGACACTCTCCTGGCCATCGCCGCGGATGCTCCCGGGCTCGAGGCGCTCAGAACCCGACTCCAGCAGGCCGTGCAGTTGGCACCATCGGGGGCCGCATCGTCCAGATCCGGCAAACAAACACCAGGGGCACGGGAATTGCCACCGCTTCCGCCTCCGATCAAGTCCCGGGCCAAATCATTGACCGGGTTTGACGCCATCCCTTTCAAACCGATCGTGGCGGCCATTTTGGTTTTGGCCATCGCGATCATGACCATTTTCTTCTATTTCAAGGATCAGAACGCCCTCAGTCAATCCCAGGCCGATTTGCTGAAGGGACAGCTGCTCATCGATAAAAAACAGTTCGATCAGGCCCTGGAAACGCTCGAAGGAGCACGGGCCATCCTCTCCGACCTGACGATCCTCCGTTTTCGTAAAAATGCCCAGGAACAAATCATCGGCACCCTGATTTCCTCCACCGAACTGCAGGAGGGCCTGAAGGGACGAGTGCTCTATCAGGGGGAATACATCCCGGCCAGCGCGGCCGCAGCCCAGGAGGAACTGGCCAGGCTCACCGACCAGGCGCAATCGCTTGCCGGGCAACATAAGGTCGCCGAAGCGCTCACCCTCTACCGCCAGGCCTTGAAATTTGCCACCGACCATAACCTGGGCAAGCAACAGGCCACGATCAGCGAAATCATCCAATCGCTGGAGTTGCGACAGGCACTCGCCGTTGCCGAAAAAGCCGAGCAGAACAAAAATTGGGACGAGGCCGCGGGCGCCTATCGCAAGGCTTTGACGCTCTCGGGCGATATAAAGAATCTGGGCACGACGAGCGACATCACCAGCCGGATGACCGCCGCCACCATCCGCCATGAACTCGATCAATCAAAAAAAGCCTTTACCCAGTCGCAGTGGCGGGAAACGATCAAATATCTGGAGCAGGCGCAAGAGGCCATCAACACCAACCCCAACGTGGTGACGGAAAAGGAACGGCAGGATCTGCGCCGGCTTTTGATCAATTCCCGCCTGTACCTCACGCTGTCCACCGCCCGGGAGGCATACCAGCAAAAGAATTGGTCCCAGGCCGTCAAGGGGTATCAGGAGGCCCTCGATTTGTTGGCCAGCGAGCCGGAGACGGCGGAAAACGCTCTGGGAGAATCCCGCAGCAAAATTGACAAGACCCTCCTCATGGTCAAAATCGCCCACCTTCAGGACCAGGCCCTCGTGGCCGAAGGGCAAGGGGACACCGCTGCAGTCCTCGCCCGTTACAGGGATATCCAACGGCTCATCAAGGAAAGCGCCCATCAGGACGATCCCGCAGTCAGGACAGTTGCGCAGAAAATTAACGAAAAAATCGACAAACAACAGGATTTGCTCCTCCAGAACGAAAAAATTGCCTGGCTGGAGGAGCATTTCGAAGAGATCTTCCGCGCCAATTACCCGACCTTCAAGGGCTCCAGGCTGTCACAGCCCAAAGCGGTTTTCTTGAAGAAAATCGGCGGGAGAATGGTCTTCAACCTGACCTGTCTCGAACGGAGCCAAGGCAGCTCGTCAAAATTGGAGTTGAATTACCAGTTCGACACCGCCAGCAGGAAGTGGTCGGCGTACCACGATTGATCCGGATACTCCGTTAAATCAGAAACCTGAATTCCCCTTTGCCCAACAGGTCGTGGAGGTGCAACATTCCCTCCATACATCCCCGTTCGTCCACCACCGCGAGCACCGTTATTTCGTGTCGCTGCATGATGCTCAAGGCATCGGCTGCCATTAGGGAACTGGAGATGGCCACGGGATTGGTTTTCATTCCCTCCTGCAGCGTCATCTCCCGGATATTCCTGCCCAAGGACAACATCCGGCGGATATCACCGTCGGTGATGATCCCGAGCAGCTTGCCCTCATCATCACAGATGAACACCGCACCCAAATTTTTCTGGTTCAACTCGGCAACGGCGGCCACCAAGGTGGAGGCGCTGCCGATAATCGGCACGTCCGCCCCCGTCAGCATCACCTCACGGACCGCGATCTTGAGCCGTTCGCCGAGGCTGCCTCCGGGATGATTCCGCCGAAAATCCTCGGCCCGGAACTGCTTCCGATCCAGCAAGGCGACGGCCAAGGCATCGCCCAGGGCCAGGGTGGCCGTCGTCGAGGTCGTCGGCGCTAATCCCAGCGGGCAGGCCTCGCGGGGCACGGCGACATTCAGGGTAACCACGGCATGCTGCGCCAGATTGGATTGCGTGCGGCCGCACAGGGCGATGATCGGGATGCGCCGTTCCTTCAGACTGCTCAGCAAGCCGTTCAATTCCGCGGTTTCGCCCGAATAGGAGATGGCCAGCACCACATCGGTGGGCGCGACCATGCCAAGATCGCCGTGCATGGCTTCGACGGGGTGGAGGAAGACAGACGGCGTACCGGTGGAGTTGAGCGTTGCCGAAATCTTCTGCCCAACCAAGCCCGACTTTCCGATCCCCGTCACCACGAGGCGGCTCGGACAGGCCATGATGAGTTCAACGGCCTGCTCGAATTCCCTGCCGAGATTGTCACGCACCGCGAGGATGCCTTCGGATTCAATCGACAACACCTCTTTTGCCAACTCGACGCTCACGTTACTTCCTCCAAATCAACAACCCGCCGTCCCTTGCTTTGCCCTGCCAGCATGGCCTGAATGGCGTCCTCAAGAGCGCCAAGCCGCACCGTGCGGCATATTGCCGACAGATCGAGCTTCCATTCTCCGGCCAGCTTGTTCCAGATCTGCACCCGTTTGGCCATGGGGCAGTTGGCGGAATAGACCCCGACCAGATGGACTCCCCGAAGAATAAACGGATAGACCGTCAGGGGAAGATCTCCGGAAGAGGCATTGCCGCAACAGGTGACCACTCCGTCAAAACCGGTTCCCTTGACCGCCGCTGCAAGCGCCTTGCCGCCCAGCGTATCGACGGCACCGGCCCAGCGCGCCGGGAGCAGCTGTCTCTCGCTGTCCGCCAGCAACTCGTTGCGGTCCATGACCGTAGTGGCGCCAAGGGCGAGCAAAGCGTCATGCTCCGTTGCCTTGCCGGTCACAGCGGTTGCCTTGTAGCCCAGTTTCTGCAGCAGCATGAGGGCAACGGTTCCCACCCCGCCCGTTGCACCGGTCACCAGGATAGGTCCCTTGTCCGGCGTGACCGCGTTTTGTTCAAGGTGCAGCAGGCATTGGGCGGCGGTAAAACCCGCTGTGCCGAGCCGCATGCTTTCCAGCAGCGACAGCCCTGCAGGCCTGCGTACGATCCAGTTACCGGGCACCCTGATATACTGGCCGAATCCACCGGCGGTGTTCATGCCCAAGTCGTATCCGGTGCAGATAACCTCGTCACCCACGCGCCAGGTGGGGTCAGTCGATTCGACGACACAGCCGGCGGCATCGATACCGGGGGTGTGCGGATAGTGCTTGGTCACCCCGCGATTGCCGCTGGCGGAAAGAGCATCCTTGTAATTAAGGGACGAATATTTTACCTGGATGACAACATCGCCCGCCGGCAGATCGTTGATCGATTTCCGCTCGATCCGGCGTCGAAACCCACTGTTGCCATCCTCGTAAGCAACCAATGCATAAAAATTTCGATCATTCATAGAAAAAGAGCACCCTCGCGTGGCAGGCCGTTGAACCGCACGAACCGCATCCTTGCGTCATGAATGGCCGGACAAACCGTGTGGCAACAATGAGAGGATCATGCGACGCGCGGGCGAAGCTGCCCACCAATCACCTGATGCTCCACACCGTTCTCTCCGCGAATTCTATACAATCCCTGTTCAGTAATCCCAAGGCCCACGCCGACCAGATCCAGACCGTCGCGGCCGTATGTGACGGGACACCCGCAAAGCAGGTCGACCTGTTGCCATTCCGTTAGCAGGGCGATCCGGTCGTATCGGAGCCTCGTCACCTGTTCGGTGATGGCATCGGTCAGGGTGGACAGGAGCCCGTCCAGCTCTATCGGCGCATGCAGATGCTCGAGGAGTGTGGTTATCACGGGTTGCACCTCCGCCGCGAAATCCTGGACGCGGTTATTGACATTCACGCCGACACCGATGATGATCGTTGCCGTCGCACTGGCCCGACCAGGCTTGATGACGTTTTCACAAAGAATACCGGCGAGTTTTTTCCCGTCAAGATACAGGTCGTTAGGCCATTTGATGCGGGGAGCCACGTCGAATTGGCACCGGAGTGCCGTCAGGCAGGCAAGCCCAGTTGCCAGAGTGATCAACGGGAGTTGATCGAAAGGCAAATCCGGTTCGAGCACCAGGGAGAAATACAATCCGCCTTGGGGCGAATCAAAGGCGCGCCCATATTGCCCCCGCCCTGCCGACTGGGTGGTGGCAAGCACGACCGTTCCGGCTGGCGTACCTTCCGCCACCAAATCCTTGGCAACCCGATTGGTGGAATCAATATGGTCAAAGCGCAGAATCATGTGTCCTGAGCCGGTGTGGTGCAGCGAGGCAGCCCAAAAAAGAAAAGCAGAGACCCTGAAACGGATCCCTGCTCACTCATCCGATGTACCAGAAAAAGCTGTTACTTCTCTTCGTTCTGAATGCGGTCAGGACGGGCATACATGGTGGTCGACCCGGATGACCAGAACATCAGTTCACCTTCGGTCACCAGCGCATTGGCGATTTTTTTGATGTCTCTCGGCTTGGCGTCCGGATCGCACTCATAAAAATCTTTGATGTACAGCTGGGGTTTTGGTGCTTTTTTCGCCTTTTCTATAATGGCCTTTTTCAGTTCTTCTACGCTCAGTGCCATAATGCGCTCCTCGTGGTGTGTGAAAAACACAAAAATGATCGGCTCTGAAAATCAGAGCCGATCATCGGTTACTTGCTGTTACTTGGTGTATGCGGCAGTATGACTGGTGAACTTGAATTGAGTGGTAGTCCGCCACGTGTCGTATGCCAGACGGTAATCGTCAATGGATTTCTCCGTGAACGGAAGCCCGGTTTTCTCAAAGAATTTCTCCCAGCCGATCCGCTCGGCCCACTCACCGACGCGCTCGTATTTCTTGGCATCCTTGGCATAGGCTTCAAGAATCTGACGAACGCAGGCAACGGTTTCCGGCCAGCGCGGAGTGGTATTCGGCAGAAACGGTACAACCAGCTTGGAGAATTTCGGCGCTGATTTGGAGTTGGAAACCTTGCCGCCAACCAGAATGGCGATACCGTCGCCTTCCGGATCGGCCAAGGGCATGGCCGGGCACATGGTGTAGCAGTTACCGCAGAACATACAGCGCTCGGCATTGACCTTGACCGATTTTACTTCCTCGCCGGCGGAGTTGGTCGCCTTGGCAGGCTTGATCGCGCCGAGCGGACAGGAAGCGATGGCCAACGGAATTTCGCAAACACCGGTGATGCGATCGTTGTCGATCATCGGCGGCTTGCGATGGATGCCCAGAATGGCGATATCGGAGGCATGAACGGCGCCGCACATGTTCAGGCAGCAGGCCAGAGCGATACGGACCTGAGCAGGCAGCGACATGGAACCGAAATACTCGAACAGATCGTCCATGACCGCCTTGACCGGCCCGGATGCGTCGGTGGCCGGCGTATGGCAATGCACCCAGCCCTGGGTATGGACGATGTTGGTCACGCAGGCGCCGGTCCCACCGATCGGGAAGGTGGTGCCGTGACTCTTCAAGGTCGCTTTCAGCGCCTCGACTTTCTCCTTGCTGTCCACCATGAACTCGACGTTGTTGCGGGTGGTGAAACGAAGGTAGCCATCGCAATGCTTGTCGGCGACGTCGCAGATGAGACGTATCCGGTTGACGGTCAGCAGACGGGCGGAGCCACAACGAACCGTGTACACTTTGGCACCGGTTTCGGAAACATGCATGAGGACACCGGGCTCAAGGATCTCGTGATAGAGCCATTTGCCTTTATTCTCTTTGATGACTGGCGGCAGAAAATCTCCATAGTACCGCGGCCCCAAGTCGGTAATCCGACCTTCCATAGGATTATTCGGATCGTAACCCATTATATTATCTCCTTATAAGTAGTTCCGTTAGGTTCTATCGATGACGGTTATCAGGCGGCGTGACGTTTTCTGAATGCGACAACATCACGCTCCCAGCCACCAGGCACTTCTTCTTCCTTCCAGAAGACGTACGGATTGGAACGCGGTTCTTTCACATGTTGAGGCATGGGTTCGATCTCCATGACACTCAGGAAGGTCGGCAGACCGATGCGCTGCATGGTCTCACCCACGCGCTCGCGGTTCTTGCCCACTTCCATCCACCAATCCCACACCTTCTCGATCATGTCGACGATGCCTTGAAAATCATCTTCGGCGTTCACTTCGATGAACGGAACAACCAAGGTGGCGAACTGGGCGCCATCAAGAATCGGGGCCTTGGCGCCGATGCAGATGGAGGCACCTTTCTCGGCGCCGGGGCGCAGGGCGCGGGGCATGACGTTAATGCAGTGCATGCAGCGGGTGCACTCGGCATCGTCGATCTTCAGTTCATTGCCTTCCATCCACATGCAGTTGGTGGGGCAGAGATCGATAACCTCTTTCTGAATATCGAATTTACCCCAGTCACGTCCCTTGTGGGCACCGGCGTTGGATGGATATTCCGAGTCGTTGGCAATGTACTTCTGCACAGCGGCCTGGTCGATGCGTATGCTGTCCTTCCAGGTGCCGATAACGGCGAAGTCGGAACGGGCGATGGCGGCAACGCAGTCATTCGGGCAGGCGGAGAATTTGAATTTAAACTTGTAGGGGAAAGCCGGACGATGGATCTCGTCCTGATAGCGCTGGGTCAGGCTGTTGCAGACTTCCTGCGCGTCGTAGCAGGCCCACTCGCAGCGGGAGTCGCCCAGACAGCAGGAGGGGGTCCGCAGGTTGGAGCCGGAACCGCCCAGGTCCTGATTCAGATCGTGGGTCAGATCCCAGAACAGCGGCTCAAGGTTCTCGGTCCGGGTGCCGAGGAAGATCATGTCACCGGTGGAACCATGCATGTTGGTGACGCCGGAACCGTACTTCTCCCACAGATTCATCAGCGCGCGGAGGTTCTCGGTGGTGTAGTAGAGGCCCGACGGCTGGGCGATACGGACGGTATGGAAATGCTCGACGCCGGGGAACCGGGTAGGAACGTCCGAATAGCGACCGACGATACCACCGCCGTAACCGAAAACGCCAACGATACCGCCGTGTTTCCAATGGGTGATCCGATCCTTGTATGAAAGCTCAAGCTGACCAAGGATATCCCAGCACTCAGGCTTGGTTTCTGCCTGCTGCTTGAGGTCGGTGACGAAACTCGGCCATGGACCTTTTTCCAGTTCGTCCAATAGAGGCGTTTCATGCTTTGCCATCAGTGTTCCTCCTAGAGATTATGTGGTTAAAAAAAACCTGTCAATTCAATTAGCCTGAACGAAAAATGCACGTCAATACAGGCAAGAACGCGCATTACTATATTGAATGCTCATTCAGAGGGCGAGCATAAACGCCCGGCAACCCTTTGTCAACAAAAAATCTAAGACACTGTCGCGCCATGCAAAACTGCGATGACAAGGGTATCCACCTTCACTCGATTCCGGCCTGCCGCAGCATGCTCTCTTCCGGGGTAGTCGACTCCGCAAAAACCATCCTACCCGAAAGCAGATCCAGCAGTCGGGTGGCCAAAACCTTGCCCAACTGCACTCCTTCCTGGTCAAACGAGTTGATGTTCCAGCAGAATCCCTGAAACGCGATCCGGTGTTCATAGATTGCCAGCAGCGCCCCCATGGTCCGCGGCGTCAGCCGGTCGGCAATCAGGACCGAATTGGGGCGATTCCCCGGAAAACACCGGGCAGGGTTGTCGTCCCGCTTACCCAGGGCCAGGGCCAGTGATTGGGCCAGCATATTGGCGATCAGTTTCTGCTGCGAACTCGTCCCGGCCACCTCGAGATCGAGTCCATACTGGCTGTAGCGGAAACCGATGAACTCCACCGGCACCACTTCGGTGCCCTGGTGGATCAGTTGGTAAAAGGCGTGCTGGCCATTAGTCCCCGGCTCGCCCCAGACCACCGGCCCGGTCTGCCACCCGACCGCCTTTCCATGCCGGGTGACTGACTTGCCGTTGCTCTCCATGTCGCACTGCTGCAAATGGGCGGGAAATCGGGACAGCGCCTGGCTGTACGGCAACACCGCCACCGTGGCATGGCCGAGGAAATTATGATTCCAGATCCCCAACAGCGCCAGCAGCAAGGGAACGTTCGCCCGGATGTCGGGCTCCAGGGCGGCCCGGTCGACCTCGTGCGCCCCTTGCAGGATTGCCATGACCGCCTCGAATCCCAGGGCGAACCCCAGGGTGACCAGCCCCACCATGGAGGTCGCCGAATAGCGGCCGCCGACGTAGTCCTCCATATAAAAGGACCGCAGATACGTGCCGGGGTCATCCATGGGGCTGCCCTCGCCAGTGACCGCCATCAGATGCCGGGCCGGATCCAGGCCTTCCTGCGCGAGCCGGGCGCGGACCAACTGTTCGTTGGTCAGGGTCTCCAGGGTGGAGCCGCTCTTGGACACGACGTTGAAGAGCGTGCGCGACAGATCGAGCCCGGCCAGCACCTCGGCCGTATCGTCGGGATCGACATTGGCGATGAATTGGGCGGCGCGGCCGGGAAGCGCGTATGCCTTCAGCGCCAGATACAGGGCGCGCGGTCCCAGGTCGGAACCGCCGATGCCCACCTGCACCATGGTGGTGAAGGGTTGGCCCTGGGCATTGGTGACGGTGCCGTCGGCTAATTCATCAAGAAAAATTCGCAATTTATCGAGTTCCCGCCGGGCCTTGGCCGTGGCCGCCGGCACCAGGGGCGGTTCCGCAAAGACATCGCGGCAGGCAGTATGGAGGACTTGCCGATTCTCACTGGCATATCCTTCGATGCGGTTCAGCACCGCCCCCTGCTGCATCGCCGCACAGGCGGCAACCAGCCCGGCCTCGTCGGCAAGCTCCTGCAGGGCATCCACAACCTCGGGGGTGACCCGCTGGGTTGCGTACAGCAGATCGAAGCCACAGCACGACGCCTTCATCGCGCCGATCCGCTGCGCAGTCAATCCGGCCGCCGCAGTCAGATCATGGGGGGCTTTGGCCAGGGCGGCAAGTCTGCCCACCGCTGCATATGCCGAAAAATCACGAAATTCCATAGACGTCTCCCCTTGCCTTGGGCAGTCACTGCCGCGCCAGTTCCTTCATCCGGGAAATAATGGCCCGATAATCTTCCTGCCCATAAATCGCGGAACCGGCCACAAATATGTTGGCTCCGGCCGCCGCCGCCCGGCCGATGGTCGCGGGGCCGATGCCGCCATCCACCTCGATGCCGGCCCCCGGATTCACCTGGTCGAGCATCTGCCGCAGCCGTCTCGTTTTCTCCAGCGAGGATTCGATGAACGACTGGCCACCGAAGCCGGGATTCACGCTCATCAGCATCACCAGGTCGACCTCGGTCAGGACATATTCGAGGGTGGAGAGCGAGGTGGCCGGGTTGAGCACCGCGCCGGCCTTTCTGCCCCGCTCCCTGATCGCGGTCAGGGTGCGGTAGAGGTGGGTGCAGGCCTCGACATGCACCGTCACCCAATCGGCGCCGGCGTCAATGAAATCGTGGATATAGCGATCAGGGTCGGTGATCATCAGATGGACGTCGACCGGCAGCCGGGTCACCGCCCGGACCGCACGGACCACCAGGGGGCCGATGGTGATGTTGGGCACGAAATGGCCGTCCATGACATCCACATGGATGACATCGGCTCCCGCCGCTTCGACAGCCCTGACCTCTTCGCCGAGTCGGGAAAAATCGGCGGAAAGGATCGAGGGCGCAATCATGAGGGATCGCATGGCACTCCCGAAAGAAAAGATGGCTCTTTGAGCAGCGCTGGCTGCCGTGAACCCGAAATATACCAGATTGTCCGGAAAAAAACCGGTTATTCGCGATGACGGACTGCCGGGAATTTCAATCGGTGCGGACACGCTCGTACTGTTGGCCGGGGACCTGGCGGACCAGTCCCTGCAATTCCAACTGGAGCAGGAGCCCGTGGATTTCGGCTACGGTCAGGCCGGTAGTCCGGACGAGGGCGTCGATGTCACGGGGGTAGACGTCCAGGGCGTCGAGCAGCCGCCGTTCCGGCTCCGTCAGCGGCGACGGCAAAGCGGTGTCGACCGGGTCGGATATGCACGCCCTGGTCCAGGACAACTCCTCCAGGATGTCGGCCGTGCTCTGCACCAGATGGGCGCCCTGCTGGATCAAACGATGGGTACCAGCGCTTTTGCGGGAATCGATCCGGCCCGGCACGGCAAAAACTTCGCGGCCCTGGTCGAGCGCCAGTCGGGCGGTGATGAGAGAACCCGATTTCTCGGTGGCCTCCACCACCACCACGGCCATGGCCAGACCACTGATGATCCGGTTGCGCGCCGGAAAGCGGAAGCCTTCCGGCCGTGTCCCCAGCGGATATTCGCTGAGCACGAGGCCGTTGGCCGCGATGCTGCCGAACAACTCGGCATGGGTCCGGGGATAGATCACGTCGATGCCGCAACCGAGGACCGCTATGGTGCCGCCACCGCCCGCCAGGGCGCCGCGGTGGGCAGCGGCGTCGATCCCGTAGGCGGCGCCGGAAACAACCGTCACTCCCGCGGCCACCAGCTCGGTGGCAAAGGTTGTGGCGACGCGACGGCCGTAGTCGGTGGCGGCCCGTGAGCCGATGACGGCCACGGCCGGCCGCTCCAGCCAATCGAGGGCACCACGGCAGTACAGGAGAACGGGGCTGTCGGGAAGAACGCGCAGGGCAGAGGGGAAGGCGGGACAATCGGGGGTCAGCAGGGTGAGATCGAGCTCGTCGAGCCGACGCAATTCGTCACGGGCGCGCTGCCGGGCCGCAGCTCTCTGCCGGGTGTCGCTCAGGATGTCGACCAGTCGAGGACCGATACCGGGACGCGACCGGAGACCGGACGGATCATCAAGGACTGCCGCCGGCGATCCAAGCCAGCGAACGAGGCGGTTGATCAGGGTGCATCCCAGGCCGGGAAGCAACGAGAGGGTCAACCAGTCTTCGGCGGCCGGAGGGCGGGACAAGGGAGGCTAATCGGTCATGAAAGCGAGCAGTTCCTGGCTTCTCGCCGGGTGCCGCAATTTTTTCAATGCCTGCGCCTCGATCTGGCGGATGCGCTCCCGGGTGACGGCAAAGCACTGCCCGACCTCTTCCAGGGTGTGGTCACAACCGATTTCGATACCATAGCGCATACGCAGCACCTTTTCCTCCCTGGGGGTCAGCGACCCCATCACCTTGCACAGGCATCGCTTGAGGCTTTCGGTGGTCGAATAGTCCTGGGGATCGGGATGGGCATGATTCTCGATGAAGTCGCTGAGCAGGGTATCCTCTTCATCGTTGACCGGTGCATCGAGGGAAATGGCGTCCTTGGCCGTTTTCAGGGCGATATGCACTTTCTCCACGTCGGTACCCAACTGCGCCGCCATCTCCTCCGGGGTCGGTTCCCGGCTTTCGACCCGCTGAAAATCCTTGGAGAACCGGAGCAGACGGTTGATGGTTTCGATCATGTGCACCGGCAGACGGATGGTCCGTCCCTGGTCGGCGATGCCGCGGGTCACGGCCTGGCGTATCCACCATGTGGCATAGGTCGAAAATTTGTAGCCCCGCTTGTAGTCATATTTCTCAACGGCCTTCATCAGGCCGATGTTCCCTTCCTGAATAAGGTCGGGTAACTGCATGCCGCGGTTCATGAATTTCTTGGAAACCGAGATCACCAGGCGGAGATTGGCACGGACCAACATATCCTTGGCCTGTTTGGCGGTCTCCCGCCCCATTTCGATTTCCTGCTGCACCTGGATGAAGGCGGGCCATGAAATGCCAATGGTTTCGGCCAGTTCGAGGGTGACGCGCTGCTCGACTTCGGCGGGGTTGATTTCGGCGGATTCAGGGTGCAGTTGATGCCGCCGGGCGGCAAGCAACAATTCCTGCTGGCGGGCAACCACCCGGACCTTGTTGAATTTCTGGGCCAATTCCTTGACCGCGTCGGCCACCGACAGCAACCCCTTGGAACACAGTCGATACGCCTGAAAGAGGTTGGCTATGTTGCTGCCTACGGCCAGGATGTCGGCTACCAAAGCGGTCTCCCTGGCCCCGTCGCCCGCATGTTTCTTCAATTCGAGAAACAGCTCCCGGCGCCGGGCATCGAGTTCGTTCGCCTTTTCCACCTGGTCGAGGAAGGCGTCCCGCACCGTGGTCAACTCCTCTTCGTCGTTGTCGGACAAGCCGCGGATCACCGAATTGATGCGGACATTGCCCCGCAGCAGATTCTCGGCCAGGTCGTTGAGCGCGGTGACCCCCAATGTCAGCCGCAGCACCGCCTGCTGAATGCGGGTTTCCCCATCTTCGACCATGCGGGCCAGTTCGATCTCCTCCTCGTGACTGAGCAACCGCTGGCTGCCCATTTCCCGGAGGTAGATGTTCATCGGATCGATGCTGCTCCCCGTTCCTCGCCGGTCGCCCGACCGCCTGTCCTCCCCCATGCGCCGGTCCAGGGATGAACGGCGCTCGATGCCGTTGCGAATGGCCCAATCGTCTTCCTCGTGCGTATCGCGTGCCCACCCCTGATGCGGTCTTTCGGCACATGCTTCGGGTTCTTGATCATCTTCCAAAAGAAAACTATCCGCTTCCATCACCCCTCCTTCACACCGCCGTCCGCTCAACGGCATATGCCTCGACACACCCGCCTTCCACGAAGAACGAAGAATTACAGCATATCAAAAGGATACGAGAAAAATACGGCTCATTCGTTTCAACTTGCCAAAATTACAGGAGATACATCAAAACCACCCTAAAATACAATTTTTTAAACTTATCCGATTTGTATCTTTTTTCAACATGTTAAATTAAAAAGCCCTTCTTTTTTTGTTCCATTTCCTGTTTCCGACGGATCAATTCCATCAACAACCCTGTATTCCCAAGGCTTTCAGCCCGATGGATCTCCTCCTGCAACTCAGCCACGGTCCGCTTGTGCACAGCCGCGCGCAGCCAGCGCACCAGTTCATCGCACATGGTTCGGGCCTGTTCCTGCTGACCGGTCTCATGCGGCAATCCCTTGGTGAGCACCTGCACGAGGTAGGCGCGGTCCTGCGTATCGGCGACATACGCGAGCACCTGCTCGGGTTGCCGGGAGACGGTCCCGTCCATCTGCGCCATCAGCTCGATCAGCCGGAGCGCGGCGGGTTCCCGGACCACATCCGCGAGGCCGGCCTGGAGGAGCTCGTCGAAGTATTCGGGATAGAGGACGAGAAAATCGATTACTTGCCGCTCCTGCATGGGCAGACGGGCAAGCCCCTCGGAGGGGGACGCCGCTTCGGCAGCGGCGCTCGGGCGCACCGTTGGCCGGCCGGACTGGAAATACGTGGGCGCCACTCCCAATTTTTCGCTGAAATGGGCCACCATCAGGGCCCGCTGCTCGGGAAGGGTCGACTCCCTGATGAGTTCCTTCAGTTCCGCGATGATCCTGTTTTTGCCCGTCAGGGTCAATCCGTGCGTCCGCACCAGGGCATCAAAGGCGAATTCGGCCAGAGGGCGGGCCGTTTCCACCAGGGCGGCGATCGCCGCCGGTCCCTCGGCACGGACATAGGAATCGGGATCGTGGCCGGCCGGTAGCAGGGCCACCCTCCCCTCGACCTGCTCGGCGAGGAAATAGGGGATGCTGCGCATGGCCGCCTTCAGGCCGGCCGCGTCGGCGTCGAACAGCAAAACCGCCTCGTCGCCGTAGCCGCGCAGGGTGCGGATGTGATCACGGGTCAAGGCGGTGCCCAGAGGGGCGACCACATTGTCGATACCGTGCACGGCGAGCAGGAGCAGATCGAAATTCCCCTCGACCACCAGGGCGCGGCGCTTTTTGCGGATGGCATCCCGATGCTGATGGAGTCCGAACAGGAGCCGGCTCTTTTCGAAAATCGGGCTCTCGGGCGAATTCATGTACTTGGGCTTGCCATCACCCAGGATGCGGCCGCCGAAGGCCACGATCCGCCCGGTCATGTCGGCTATGGGAAACATGACCCGCGAACGGAAACGGTCATAGTGGCCGCCGCGTTCCTTGCCGACCGCCAGCCCCGACTGCATCAGGGTGTCAATGGACAGGCCCTTGGCCAGCAGTTGCTCGGCGAGATAGCTCCAGCCGGCCTGTTCCGGGTCCGGCGCACACCCCAGACGGTAGCGCTCGACGATCGCGGCCGGCACGCCCCGCTGCTCAAGATAGGTCCGCGCCACCTTGCCCAGTTTTGGGTGGCGCAGGCACTGCTGATAGACGACCGCCGCCGCCTCGTTGGCCTCGTACAGTGCCTCGCGCCGGCGTAACTGGAGTTTTTCCGCCTCGGTCAGCTGCCGCTCCGCCAGCTCGATGCCGTATCTCTGCGCCAGGGTCTTGAGCGCCTCGGGAAACTCCATGCGATGATACTTCATCACAAAGGCGAAGACATCGCCGTGTTCGCCGCAGCCGAAGCAATGGAAGAATTGCCCCTGGGGATTGACCGTGAAGGAGGGCGTCTTTTCGTTGTGGAACGGACAGAGCCCGGTCAGGCGGTTGCCGGCCCGTTTCAGTTCGACCACCTCGCCGATCACCTGGACGATATCGGCGGCCTCCTTGACGGTATTCTTGATCTGCTCACGACTCGCTGAAATGGTCATACCTGTTCATTCGCGTACTTCGCTTTGTATCTTTTCCCCGGCGCGGGCCGGGTGGCCTTCGTCCCGACGGGAAGAGCGGTGTATCGGCCGGTCGACGGCGACGATCCCGCATGCTTTTTTTAGCATTGTCATTTATGGTGGCAATGGACAAGCAGGAAAAGGAAGGTGCGACGCCCTTCCGCTCCGGTCCGTTCCTTTCCCACTCCCCCTTTCGCGGAGGCGCACGACGGATTGACGCATGCACGACCTGGAAGGCACGCTCGCCCTGGAAATCAAGAAGGAGATGGCGGATCGCTATTTCGGCTTCCGCAAGATGATCGAGGAGGACAGCCAGCAGTACAGCCGGCATCTTCGGGAGGCCTACCGCCAACTGGAAAACGAGGTGGGATTCGATCTGATCAGGCTCTACATCCTCCTGGGGCGGGAATCCCTGATCCATGACTTCTTCCACCTGACCGGCATGCGCGACCAGGTGTTTCTCGATCCCTACCTCCTCAGCTCGCCGACCATCCGGCAGCGGCTGTTCAAGGGGCAGCTCATCCACGGCCTCACCCGCCGCTCCCGCTTCCGCCACCTCTTTTTCGATCTCTACGACCGGCTGCGGGCAGGGGTGGCAACCTACACCGCCACCCTCAGGCGACTCGTCGAGGAAGGCAAGACCATTGCCGCTGAAATCGACGAATTCCACCGAAACAACGACCTGGGCACCATGATGGGATTTCTTCGCCGTCTGGACGGCGGGGCCATGCAGGAGGAAGGGCCGATGGTGGGCGGTCTCTCGCCGCAACGGGACAGCGCTCTGGCGGAAAAAATGCGGCTCGCCACCCCGGTCGGGGCCGAAACGCTCCTGCCAGCCATTCCGGACCTGCCGGCCGTGCACACCTGCCGGGGCAGATTGCAGGAACTCGTCGATACCGCCTTCACCGTCCAGGGCAAGCCCGAAGTGCGGGACTATACCCGCTAGCGGCCGACGGCACGCCCGAAACACTGCGACGGCGGCACCGGGCGAGCGACCGGCTACAAGCCGACCCAGTAGTCCAGGCGGTCGAGATGATACATGCAGCCGCCCTGCTGGGTCCACGCGCAGGCCCCCTGGATATCCATCCCCTGGTGGATGACGGAAACCGGCCGGTCCGAGGAAACGACCACCACGATGATCTTGGGATGCTCGGCGGTGAACCGCAGGGCCGAGTTGTAGCGCGCCCCCCTGGCAAGGTCCTCCCCCTCGAAGGCCCGTCCGTCGAGCAGGCAGGCAAAGCCGTGCAGATGCATGTCCGCGCCGATGTGGATCGCGCCATCCACCTTGGCCAGCGACTTGGTCAGCTTCAGGGTGTAGGGTTTGCGCAGATCCAGGGGCGGCGAGAGGGTCTGTCCCGAAATCCGGACCGGGCGTTCATTGAGATCGATGACGACCGCGCAGCCGTGTTTGCGGCGCTGGGCATGCTGCACCAGGCTGACCACAATCTTGAAAATGAAATAACAGTCGAATCGCTTGAGTTCCGACTCCAGCAGCAGTTCCTCCAACTGAACCAGCTTGGCTTGATAGGTGGTCGAGGAGAATCTGCCGTCGGCAAAACTGCACACCTTGCCGCGGTTCACCTTCAGAAACCCGTACCGGCCGCGGAAATCCGCGCAAATGGAGAAGGACGGCAGGGTATCGTCGCAGATGCCCAAGATGGCCCGCCCGTCGCTGACCAGGGAGCGGCCCGAACGCTCGACGGTGAGCAGCAGTTTGCGCACATGCTTGTAGTTGATCAACTGCGGCCGCAATTCTTCCTGAAACTTGACCAGAAAATGCAACTGGTCGAGCATGCCGGGATCGACGAAAAGCAGGCGCCCCTCCGCCCAGGACCCCTCCTCCTGGGTTTCGGAAATCATCAGCACGGCGTCCAGGATGGGATAAATCCGCATGGAGGTGTCCCAGCCGAGCTGCACGTTCATCAGGTCGATGATGTGGTCCCGGACCGCATGCGTGGCGTATTCCTTGAGAAAATATCCCGAGATACCGGTGTACAACTCCGCATCGTTGGCGAGATCGTGGGAAAATCGCCAGACCGCATGCTCCAGCCAGCACTCGGTCGGCCCGGTGGCACAGAGGTCGGGATGCTGTTCGGTGAACCACTGTTGAAAAAAAACCGATCCCGAATAGCCGCCATGGGACAAAAGACCCGCCAGTCCCGGATCCTTGATCGGGATGATTTCGGCGTAGTGCTTCCGGTCGAATCGGACCTTCTCGTTGGTCCGCCAGCTCTGATTGTCGAGATACAGACTTTTGCAGATCGGCTCGTGCCCCTTGAGCAGATTCTGGGGATCGCACAGCAGCATCGGGCTGTCCGGCCGGAGGGCGAAAATGACCGCCGCCCGGCTCGCGCCGGAAAAATGGGTCAGCCCGTCACTGAGGCCGTTGAGGATGTCGCTGACGCAACGGCGGACAAACGACTGCCGGACCCGGTCGTTCATGGGCAGCATCAACGGGTTCCCTGATGTCATCTGGCACTCATTCCTTTCCGGTCACGTCTGTTTGTCGGCAAGCCATTCAGGGTCACAGTACAGACAGGATACCGGAGCGTCAAGGCGATTTCCGCCCAACCCGCCGCACCTGTTCCTGCCGGCGCGGCGGGTTGGGCGGACGTTGCCCCTTGACAGGAATACAATCATGCCGATACTGGCATCGAGAACCATTATCAAATAACTGGAGGGTACATCATGGCGTTTGTGTGCACCACCTGCGGGGCAGCGGCGGAGACACCCGGCCACCTGTGCAGCCCGTGCGATACGGCCGCCAGCGGCACCTTTTGCGACATCGCGGGCAACGGCACCCGGCACGCGTGCCGGGACAAGACCGCCACTGTGCAGTTCTATTGCACTACCTGCGGTCAGGTGGCGGAAGAAAAGCGGTATCTCTGCAATCCCGAGCCCATCGACAACTGATGCCGTTGCCGGGGCCGACCGACGCACGTCATCGACCGCACCCCGTCGTCTGGATGACGGCGCGGTGCGGCATGCCATTTTCCGTGCGCATCCGAAGTTCGAAGAGAACGCCTTCCCCGCTCGCCGCTGCATTCCCGGCCAAAAAGAACTTGGCCAAGCGGTCTTTTCCGCCTATCATGGCCGGACAACAAACACCGTCCGTCCTTGCCCGCCCCCGACGGATCGGAATTCCAGAACGGTCCCAGCGAGCGGTATGCCCATGGAAGACTCTATTGCCGAAGAACTCGTCACCATCATCAAGAAGCAAAAACAATCCGAGTACGAGGAGGCCTTTGAACGGGCTTTTGAACTGACCAAGGCCTACGCCGGTTCGGCCAATGCCCAGGCTTCGACCATCCCCTTCGTCTTCGAGCGGCTGTTCGAACTGTTTGTCACCGGCAAGGCCAGATCCTGACCGCCGTCTCCGTCTTCCCTTCGGCCCGGTCTTTTTTCCGGCTGCTATCGGTTACGGAAAGTGACGCCAGGGACGCCTGCGTTACCGTGCCTGCAGATGGCGCTGAATCATCTGCAGATCCTGCCAGGCCGCCTTCTTCAACTCCGCATTTTTAAGGAGAAAACGGGGATGAAAGGTCGCCATGACCTGGAGCGGCTCGCCCGCCGGCCGTGCCAGCCGGCAGGGATGGAACCGGCCGCGCGTTCGGAAAAGCGACCCCTGCGCCCCTGTGAGCGAACAGGCCGCGATCTCTCCCATGGCGCACACCACCCTGGGCCGCACCAGTTCGATTTCCCGCAACAGGTATCCATGACAGCACCGGATGCTGTCGTCTCCGGGAATGTCCGAAGGCAGCGGACAGCATTTGACCGCATTGGTCACATACACCTGTTCAGGCGAAAGGCCGATGGCGCGCATCATATTCCAGAGCATGGTGTCCTCGGTGGCACCGAACAGGGTCGTGGCGGCAAAGCCGGTGCTCTGGTCGGAATAGTCGCCGACCACCACCAGCAATGCATCCGCGCTGCCCATGGCGTGGACCACACCCTGCCTGGCCGTCGCCAGGGGACATTGGCGGCAGGCATCGATTTCACTCCGGAGAGCCTGCAACGCGGACGCGGCTGTTCCCGACGCTTCAGGCTGCGGCGCCTTGATACGCTCGGGCGGAGCCGCCCTGCCCGGCTCTCCCCCGCTTGCGGCCGGGCGGGCTTGCGCGCCGCCGGAACGCAGAAATTGTGCGAGCATCGGGGACAGGGGATACCGCTCAATGCCCATCTGCTGATGGTAGCGCAACACGGTCCTCAGGGCAGCAGCCGAATTGAGAACGGCTGCCCGGTCGGCCGGCGGCGTCCCCCGTTCAGGCCCCGCACCCTTGTCACTGGCCCCGCCCGTCATGCCGTCGCCTCTTTCCCTGTCCATGACAGCCTCATCTGCCATCACGATTATTCCTTTTTCTTTTTGGGTGTTTCAAACTCGAACACTGTTTCGTTTTTTTTCAGCAGGCCGTGCTTTTTCCGCGCCACCTCTTCCAAATACTTGTCATCGGAGCGCAGCCGGTTGATATCTTCGGTCAGCTCGGTATTTCGCGCCTCAAGACGGCTGTTTTCCTCGGTTAGGGTGGCGATATCCTTTTTCAGTTGCAGGTATTGAAAAAACCCGCGTCCGGGGGCGAACAGCACCCACAGCAGGAAAAAAACCACGATCGCCGCGCCAAGAAACCAGAGCATCTTCCTGTCCGGGCGGTTATCCTCATGCTGTTTGCGTATCGCCATGTGCATTTTCAATGTCGTGTGGTAAGCCCGTTATGGAACATCAGAACACATGCCTGGTGAGTGCCTGCCTCACCGGACTCTGCACCCGCTACGACGGCCAGAGCAAGCCGGATCCCGCCTGTCTGCGCCGGTTGGCGACCTGCCACTGGATCCCCGTCTGCCCCGAACAATTGGGCGGCTTGGCCACACCACGGCCCGCGGCCACCCTGACCGGCGGCGACGGCCACGGGGTGCTGGCCGGCACGGCCCGGGTCGTCGACCGGTTCGGCACCGACGTGACCGCAGCTTTCGTCCGCGGCGCCCAGATGGTGCTCGCCATTGCCCAGGCGCAGAACATCACCCTCTGTCTGCTCAAGTCCGGCAGCCCCTCCTGCGGCTTCGATCCTCTGGGGGTAACCGCCGCCCTCCTGCAACGCCACGGCATCCAGATCATCTCCTTCTAGCCGCCGCTCCGCCCGGCGGCGGCTCAGGCGTCCGAGGAGGCGCCTTCTTCCTTGCGCTTGTCGAGCCCCATCAGTCTGATCAGCAGAATACCCGACTCGTAGAGCAGATAGAGCGGCACGCCCATCAGCGCCATATTGAGAACATCCGGGGTCGGGGTCAGGACAGCGGCCAGAATGGCGATCGCCAGCACCGCGTACCGCCTGTTCCTCTCGTAGGCTTTCCGGGAGATGACTCCGACCTGCGCGCTGAAGACCATGAAGACCGGCAGTTCGAAAATCACTCCGAAACCGAACAGAAACAGGGTCACGAAGGTGACGAAGCGATCCACCGAGATCACCGCCCGCAGTTCCTCGGACTGAAAGCTCAGCAGGAAATTGATGCCGAACGGCAGGGTGACCAGGGCGCAGAAAACCGTGCCGATATAGAAGAGCACGCAGGTGGCCACCACAAACCAGGTCAATTTTCTGCCGGTCACCCCGAAGGGCTTGCCCATCGCCTTCCACAGCACGAACATGCACAGCGGCATGAGCAGGTAGAGCGCGCCGAAAAAGGCCAGATTGACATGGGCGAGAAAGGGTGCGGCCACGGAAAAGAAGTAGAGCTTCTCACCGAGATGATCCTGCAATCCGGTCAGCAGCCGGCTGGAGGCGAAAAAAAGGGCAAGGGTGGTGCCCGCCACCGTCAGAGCGAGCACTTTCAGAAATCCGCGCAGCTCATGCAGAAAAATGGCCAGGGATTTCAGGGAAAGGGTCATGGCGCGCAGGCAACGAACAGGTTGAGGACACGAGACGGAAACGGCAAAAGGGTAGCAAAACGGAAGGAGAATAGCAATTGATTACCCGTTGCGTTTCGCCGGACGCCGTGATAAAAGCCGTTCACACCGGCAGACGGCCGCAGATCACGGCGCCCGTCTGTGCCTCCCTGGCCATTACCCGCTCACACCGTCATGCTTGAATTACGCTTTGTCCGGGAAAACCTGGAACTGGTCCGCCAGAAAAGTTTGCTCCGCGGCGTCGATCCGCAGCTCATCGACCGGTTCGCCGCCACCGACCAAAAGAGACTCGCGACGATCGCCGAGGTCGAGGCCCTGAAAAACCGCCGCAACACGGTCTCGAAGACCATCGCCTCGCTCAAGCAGGCGGGCGACAACGGACAGGCCGAACCGCTGATCAAGGAAATGCGCCAGGTCTCCGACCGGATCAAGGAACTGGACACGGAGCTGGCGGACATCGAGCGCGAGTTGCAGGACGTGATTATGGCCATCCCCAATCTCTGCGACGATTCCGTGCCCGCGGGGGGGGGCGAGCAGGACAACGTCGAGATCAAGCGATGGGGCGCAATTCCGGCCTTTTCCTTTCAGCCCCGCCCCCACTGGGAGATCGGCGAGCAGGTCGGCATCCTCGATTTCGAAACCGCCTCCCGGCTGGCCGGCGCCCGTTTCGCCCTGCTCAAAGGGTTCGGTTCCCGGCTGTCGCGGGCCCTGGTCAATTTCTTCCTCGATCTGCACACCCAACGGCACGGCTACACCGAGGTGCTGCCCCCGTTCATGGTCAACGCCAAAACCATGACCGGCACCGGCCAACTGCCGAAGTTCAAGGAAGACCTGTTCAAGGTGGAAGGCTGGGATTTGTGGCTGATTCCCACCGCCGAGGTGCCGGTCACCAACATGTACGCCGAGACGACCATCGACGAGGCCGACCTGCCGCTCAAACACACCGCCTACACCCCCTGCTTCCGCTCCGAGGCCGGCTCCTACGGCAAGGATACCCGGGGGCTGATCCGGCAGCATCAGTTCGAGAAGGTGGAACTGGTCAAGTTCACCACGCCGGAAGCCTCCTGGGACGAACTGGAGACGCTGCTGGCCGACGCCGAGGCCGCCCTGCAATTGCTGGAGCTGCCCTACCGGGTAATCACCCTCTGCACCGGCGACCTGGGCTTCTCCGCAGCCAAAACCTACGACATCGAGGTGTGGCTGCCGGGACAGAACTGCTACCGCGAAATCTCCTCCTGCTCCAATTTCCTCGACTTCCAGGCCCGCCGGGCCGGCATCCGTTATCGGCCCAAGGGCGAGAAGAAGAGCCGCCTAGTCCATACCCTCAACGGCTCCGGACTGGCCGTGGGCCGGACCTTGCTGGCCATTCTCGAGAATTACCAGCAGGCCGACGGTACGGTGCGGCTACCTGGGGCGCTGGAGCCCTATTTCCAGACCCGCTTCTGACCGGTGGCACCGGGACGATTCCCGGCGCGCAGCCGACATTTCCTCTTTCTTCGTTCTTTTTATCCCAGCAGGCTGGCCGGTTTTTCCAAAGCAAGCCCGATCAGACGATCCAGCAGGGCGCTGAAGGGATAGCCCACCGCCGCCGCGGCCTGGGGCAGGAGACTGGTGGGAGTCATACCGGGAATGGTATTGGTTTCCAGCAGATATAATTCATCTCCGGCCAGGATCATGTCCGTGCGGCTGTAGCCGCGCAGTTGCAGGCAGCGATGGGCCCGCACCGCATAGTCCTGCGCCTTGTGCCGCACCGCGTCGCTCACCTCGGCCGGGCAAATCTCCCGGCTGGCCCCCGGCTGATACTTGGCCTCGTAATCGAAGAACTCGTAGCGGGTATCGGGGATGATCTCGATCAGGGGCAGGGCCTCGGGATGGTCGTTGCCGAGCACGCCGGCCGTCAGCTCGCGCCCCTTGATGTACTGCTCGACCATGACCTCGCTGTCGTGCCGCAGGGCCAGCCGCAGGGCCTCGGGGAGTTTGCCGGGCTCCCGCACGATCGACATGCCGATGGACGATCCCTGCCGCACCGGCTTGACCACACAGGGCAGGCCGACCTCGGCGAGGATCCGGCCGGTGTCCCGCAGGTCGTGTGGCTCGACCATGATCCAGGGGGCCACCGGCAGGCCGTTCAGGCGGTACATGGTCTTGGCCAGGTTCTTGTCCATGGCCAAGGCGCTGCCCAGCACCCCGGCTCCCTGGTAGGGGATGCCGAGCAGATCGAGAAACCCCTGAATGGTGCCGTCCTCGCCGTTCACCCCGTGCAGCAGGAGAAAGGCGACATCGATGGTGGCGGCATCGTTCGCGATCCGGGCCAGATCGGTGGCGGGATCGTAGCGGACCACCTCGTACCTGTCCGGATCGAGCGCCTGCGCCACCCCCGCCGCGCCCCGCAGCGAGACCTCGCGTTCGTCAGATGTGCCCCCGGCAATCAATGCCAATCGAATCTTCGCCATGGTCGGCCTCCCGTTGCATGAACATGATGCGCAGCCCCGATGCGCTGCCGCCGCCATGTTACCATCACTCCCGAGAAAAACAATCAAAAGGGGGACGGCCAGAAAACGGTCCGGGAAATGCCCGAAAAACATGCGGGGGCCGGTGGCCTCCGTGCCGCCGTCGTGCCGGAAAACTACCTGCAATTCCATTATTTGATTTGACACAACCGCGAAAAACAACTAGGCTGTTTGCTTCAAACCCCACCCTTACCAACGGCGAAAGCCAACCACCAAAGGAAGTGATGCGACATGATCGAAGTAGATGTCAGAGGTGACCTTGAATACGCGATCAGACAGTTGAAGAAAAAACTGCAGATCGACGGTATCAAACGTGAGCTGAAACGGCGGGAATACTACGAAAAGCCCAGTGTCAAAAAACGCCGCAAAGCAGCGGAAGCCCTGCGCAAACTTCGCAAGTTCAACCGGTTGAGAAACCGGGTTTGAGCAACGCGCCCCAACGGTCAGCCGTTGGGGCGTTTGTTTTTCCTCCTTTCTTTTTCACACGCCCCTGCACGCCACCGCCCTTGTCGACCACCTGCCGGATTTCCTGCGTCATCTGACCATCCAGAGGCGGTTGGCCAAGAATACCGTTGCCGCCTACGGGGCCGATCTGCGCGCCTTCTTCCGCTTTCTCGCTCGCTCCGCCCTGCTGCTGTCCGAAGAGGTCGGCAGGGAAGAGGTGCAACTGTTTTTCCTCCATTGCCATCAGCGCCGGATCAGCGCCCGTTCCAATGCCCGTCGGCTGGCCGCACTGCGCGCCTTTTTTCTCTTCCTCGAAAAACGGGGCGTGCTGACCGGCAATCCCCTGGCCGAAATCGACGGCCCCAAAATCGGTCGCAGCCTGCCCAAGGTGTTGACCGTCGCCGAAGTCGACACCCTGCTGCGGCCGCCGGCACAGCCCTCTCCCCTGGCGCTGCGCAACTCCGCCATGCTCCATCTTCTCTACGCCTCGGGGCTGCGGGTGTCGGAACTGGTCAGCCTGCCTGTGAGCGGCTGCAATCTGAACAGCGGCCATCTCCGCATCCTGGGCAAGGGCAACAAGGAACGGGTCGTGCCCTTCTCGGCGACAGCCGGCGAGCGGGTGCGCGAGTATCTCGAACGGGGCCGGCCGCTCCTGCTCAAGGGCAGGCCGAGCCCGATGCTGTTCTGCTCCAACCGGGGCACGGCCATGACCCGCACCCGCTTCTGGCAGATCATCCGGCAGGCAGCCCTGGCGGCCGGGATCACCAAGGAGATCAGTCCGCACATGCTCCGCCACTCCTTCGCCACCCATCTGCTCGCCGGCGGCGCCGACCTGCGCTCCGTCCAGATGATGCTCGGCCATACCGACATCGCCACCACCCAGATCTATACCCATGTGGACGGCGACCGCCTCAAGGCGGTCCATCGCCGCTTCCATCCCCGCGGCTAGGCCCGTTCCGCCTCCATGCCGGCCGTGGTCGTCACCGCCGGCAAGTCAACCAGAAAGACGGTACGGCCGGGTTCGGATCGGACTTCGATGCCGCCGCCGTGGGCGCGGACGATGCCGTACGAGACCGGCAGGCCGAGCCCGGAGCCTTCGATCGCCGCCTTGGTGGTGAAAAACGGCTCGAAGATCCTGCCGAAATGTTCGGGCGCTATCCCCGGGCCGCTGTCTTCCACGCAGACCACGACCCGTCCGTTGTCCTTGGCCGTCCTGAGGATCAGGACGCCGCCGTGGGCGGCCATGGCATCGGCGGCATTGATGATCAGATTGATGAACACCTGGCGGATCTGGTCCTCGATCGCGTCGATGCACAGGGGATGGCGGTCATAGGCCCGCACCAGGGTGATTTTCTTCTTGTCCAGGAAATTGCGGTGCAGGGTCAGGATCTCCTCCAGCAGCCGGTGGACGTCGAACACCGTCTTCCTGCCGGTGGAGGGCCGGTTGAACTGTTGCAGGTCCCGGATCAGCTTGCGCATGCGGTTGCATTCGTTTCCCGCCAGCCGGAGCAATTCCTGTGCCTCCGCATCGCGATCCAGTCGCCGCTGGACGTCGCGCAGGGCAAAACTGATGCCCAGCAGCGGGTTGCCGAATTCATGCGCGATGGAGGCCGCCAGTTTGCCCACCGCCTCCATCTTCTGGGCGTGGTGCAGTTGCTCGACCAGCTGTTGCTCGCGGGTGATGTCTCGGCCCATGGCCACCACATGGGTCCGGCGCCCATGCCGGTTCAGGATGGGAAAAACGGCCACATCCAGGGTGATGGTTCGCCCCTGCGGGGTTGGGCGGGTCAGGGTGCCTGTCCACGGCTCGCCCTTCTCGATACGCGCCCGCATCTGCTCGGTCTGTTCGCCGAAGTTGAGCCCGGCCAGACAGTCGAGCGCCTGTTTTCCCTTGACCTCGGCCCCGTCACATCCCAGCGCCTGTTCCAAGCTGGCATTGACGTACTCGATCCCGCCTTCCGCATTGGCGATCAGAATCAGCGCCGGCGCCTGGCGGATCACCTTGGTGAACAGCAGCTTTTCCTGTTCCAGTTGCTGCTGGCGACTGATGTCGGCATAAAAGACCACGGCACCCGTGCACCGGCCGTGCTCGAAAACCGGATAGGAGCGCAGATTGACCAGGAGCGACGAGCCGTCGGGCAGACAGAGGGGCATTTCATCGGCGAGCAGGGCCTTGCCCTCGGCAATGGTGGCCCAGATCAACCCGCTCAGCACCTGCGAATGAATCGCCGCCGACTCACCGGCGGCAAGCAGCGTCAGAATATCCTGGCCGATGATCCGGCACGGATCCGTTTCGGAAAAATGCTCCAGTCCCGCCCGGTTGATGAAGGTGCACCGGCCCTCCGTGTCCACGCCCAGGACGACCTCCTCGGTGGCATCCAAAAACAGGCGCAGACTCTCCCCCTGGGTTTCCAGGTCGACCAGGACCCTGCGCCCGCTCGCACAGAGAAAATTGAACGCTGCCGCCACCTGATCGAGTTCGTCGGGACTGCCGGCAGCGGGCCGGTCCAGCTTGAGCGGCGCAGGCTGACCGTGTTTGAGGTCGATGTTCTCGGCATAGCTGGCCAAATGAGTCAGGTGCCGGGTCAGTTTATCCCGAAACAGGAGGAGGATGAAGCCGGAGACGAGAAAGGTCTTGACCGCGTTGCTGGCCAGGAGCACGATGATCCGCTGGGTCAGGCGCTGATTGATCCCCTCGAAGGAGGCGGTGACCCGGAGCTGCCCGATCTCCTCGAAGCGACCCCGGACCTGGTGGCGCAGCGGAAAAACATGGGTGACGCTGTTGGTGAGGCTGGGCTTGCCCCTGGACCAGGCGATCTGACCATCCATTTCCACCGCTGCGTGGACAATATCCTCGCGTCTGATCAAGCCCTCGAGTTGCAAGTTGACCTGCAACTCGTCGAGGATCCACACGCTCTCCTCGAGTGGGCGCAGGCTGCTTTCCTCGATGACATTGAAAAAAGCATAAATTCCACCAACATCGCGTCGATAATCGAGATACAGCTGAAGAGCGGTGGCCAGGCAGGCCACCATGCTGCTGAACAGGATCACCTGAAAGGTCAAGCGATAGGCTATGCTGCGCTTCTTCCAGTGCATCAACACCGCGCCCTCGTCAAAGAGGCTCCGTTCGTCCGGGGCGCCGTCTCCACCGATACCCGCATCCGGAAACCGGCTCGTTCGGCGGAAGCAGGCTCATGGCTCTATCTCCAGCAGCGGGCTCGCCTGCCCCTGCCCGGCCAGCAGCAACCGCACCGCTTCCTCGCCCGGCAGCCGCTGGCTCGCTTCCCGCAACACCAGATCGGGGTGGTTGTTGATTTCGCTCAGGTGGGCCAGCACCAAGAGCCGCAGGCAGCCACCGGCCAGGTCGGCGGCGAGGTCGAGGGAATCGGGATTGGCCAGGTGGCCCCGGCTGGAGAGCACCCGCTGTTGCAGCGGCAGGGGGTAGGGCCCTTCCTTCAGCATTTCGACATCGTGGTTGGCCTCCAGGACCAGGGCCTGGCAGGTGCGCAGCCGGTGGCGGATCAACCGGGTGATGGTGCCGGTATCGGTGCAGTACCCCAGGCTGAGATTGCCGTCGTCGAGCACGAATCCCACCGGGTCGGCGGCGTCGTGGGACACGGCAAAGGGATGGATGTGCAGCCCTTCGATCACAAAGGCTTCGCCGACGCCGAACTCCTGCCGCAGCGGCAGATGGCCCGCCCTGGCCTCCGCCGCCCGGTGGGTCGCCTCGTTGGCATAGACCGGCAGCTTGAGCCGGCGAGCCAGCACCCCCACCCCCTTGACATGGTCGTCGTGCTCATGGGTCAGGATGAGCGCGGTCAGGCTCTCCGGAGCGATGCCCAGTGCCCGCAGGCGGGTGATGATTTCCTTGCCCGAGAAGCCGTTGTCGATGAGCACCCGGGTCGATCCGGTCTCCACCAGGGTGCAGTTGCCCCTGCTGCCGCTGCCGAGAACCGAGAATCTCACGATGCGCTGTCCGATCCGGCAGGCTGCCCGTTCCCGCGCAGGCCGGTATGGCCGAAACCGCCGCTGCCGCGTTCGGTGGGCGCCAGTTCCGCCACCACCCGCAGCTCCGCCCGGACCACCGGCGCCAGCACCAGTTGGGCGATGCGGTCGCCCCGCCTGATGGTGTACGGCACCCGGCCCAGATTGACCAGGGCGATTTTGACCTCGCCCCGGTAATCGGCATCGATGGTCCCCGGCGCGTTGATCACGGTGATGCCGTGTTTGACTGCCAGCCCGGACCGGGGCCGGACCTGGATCTCATAGCCTGGAGGAATGGCCACGGCAAAGCCGCAGGAAATCAGGCCGATTTCGCCCGGCTCCAGTACAAGGGGCTCGGTCAGGGCCGCCTCCACATCCATGCCCGCCGCCAGCGCGGTGGCGTAGGCCGGTACTGCCAGCCCCGCGGCCTGCTCCGGATGCAGCCAGGTCAGGGCAACGGTTTTCGTCTCCATTGGTGTCCATCGTCCATCGTGTTGAAGCTGATACAACAAAAAAAGCCGGCGACCGCACAGGCGGCTACCGGCTTCATGGGGCGGTGCTGCATCGCAGCGGACAATTATGCCTCGCCGTCGGCCAGAGCCGCCTTGCGGCTCAACCGGATCCGCCCCCGGTTGTCGATGTCGATCACCTTGACCTTGATCACATCGCCTTCCTTGACCACGTCGGTGACGTTCTTCACCCGTTCGTTGGCCAGCTCGGAGATATGGACCATGCCATCGGTGCCGGGAAGGATCTGGACAAAGGCGCCGAACTCCTTGATGGTACGGACCTCGCCCTCGTAGATCCGGCCGACTTCCGGCACCGCGGTGATCTGTTGGATCCGCTGGACCAGGGCATTGGCCATCTCGCTGCTGTTGCTGAAGATCTTGATGGTGCCGTCGTCCTCGACATCGATCTTGGAGTCGAACTCCATGGTCATCTCGCGGATGATCTTGCCGCCGGGGCCGATGATGTCGCGGATCTTGTCCGGATGGATCTTGATGGTCACATACTTGGGCGCATGCTCGGACACCGCCGCCCGGGGCGAACCGAGAGCCTCCTCCATTTTCGAAAGGATATGAATCCGGCCCTTCTTGGCCTGGGCCAGGGCCTGGGCCATGATCTCCCGGTCGACGCCCTCGATCTTGATGTCCATCTGCAGACCGGTGATGCCTTCGCGGGTGCCGACCACCTTGAAATCCATGTCGCCGAGATGATCCTCGTCGCCGAGGATATCGGTGAGCACCACCACCTGGTTCTCCTCCTTGATCAGTCCCATGGCCACCCCGGAAACCGGGGCCTTGACCGGCACGCCGGCATCCATCAGCGCCAGGCTGCCGCCGCAGACCGTGGCCATGGAGGAGGAACCGTTCGATTCCAGAACCTCGGAAACCACCCGCAGGGTGTAGGGGAAGGTGTCGCCGGCGGGCAGGACCGCCTCGATGCCGCGGCGGGCCAGGGTACCGTGGCCGATGTCGCGGCGGCTCGGACCGCGCAGCGGCCGGACCTCGCCGACGCAGAAGGGCGGGAAGTTGTAATGGAGCATGAACCGCCGGTAGACGTCGCCGCCCAACCCCTCCAGATGCTGCTCGTCGCGCTCGCTCCCCAGGGTGCAGATCACCAGGGCCTGGGTTTCGCCCCGGGTGAACAGGGCCGAGCCGTGGGCCCGGGGCAGAATGCCGACCTCGCAACTGATCGGCCGGACCTCCTCGAAGGAGCGGCCGTCGAGCCGCTGCCCCTTGCTGACGATCCGATCCCGCATCACCCGTTTCTTATAGTCGCTCAGCAGGCCGCTCACCTCGGCGGGCGATTCGTAGAGATCGGGATCGAGCCGGGCCAGCACCTCTTCCTTGAGACGGCTGTATCGTTCGGCGCGGGCGAGTTTCTCGGCCGTGGTCACCACCTCGTCCATGCCGGCGGCCGCCAGTGCCTCGACTTTTTCCTTCAAATCGGCATTGACCACCGGTACCGCCACGTCGCGCTTGCCTTTGCCGGCCTGTTGCTGCAACTGCAACTGCGCGTCGATCAACGGCTGAATGCCGGCATGGGCGAAAAAGATCGCCTCCAGAACCACATCCTCCGGCAATTCCCCCGCCTTGCCTTCGACCATGACCACCGCGTTCCGGGTCCCGGCGACCACCAGGTTGATCCGGGAATGCTCCAGTTGGGTCTTGGTGGGATTGAGCACGTACTGGCCGTCGACATAGCCCACCCGGGCCGCGCCCACCGGGCCGCCGAAGGGGATGTCGGAGATGAGCAGGGCCGCCGAGGCCCCGTTCATGGCCAGAACATCCGGGTCGAAATCCTGGTCCGCCGAAAAGACGGTGGCGATCAACTGGGTCTCGCAGTCATAGCCGTCGGGAAACAGCGGCCGCAGCGGCCGGTCGATCAACCGGCAGGTCAGCACCTCCTTCTCGCTGGGACGGCCGATCTCCCGGCGGAAATAACTGCCGGGGATGCGGCCGGCGGCGTACATCCGTTCCTGATATTCGATGGTCAGGGGCAGGAAGCCCATGTTCTTCGGTTCGTTTTCGGCCACCACCGTGACCAGGACCTTGGTGTCGCCGCTGGAAACCACCACGGAGCCGTTGGTCTGTTTGGCCATCTTGCCGGTTTCCAGGCCGATGGTCCGGCCGCCGATCTCGGTTGCAACTGTGTGTATCATACCTTCTCCTGTTCCGGTTCTTCCGGAATATACGTTGGAAAAACAATGCAACCGGCCCGGCTCAATGCCGCCACAAAGGCACAAAGGATGCAGCGACAAACCCGCACCCTTGCCCGTTCTCCCTGTGTCCTTTGTGTCTTTATGGCGCTGCCGCTGCCGTGGCGCGGTCGCATGGTGAAAAAACGGACGGCGGCCCCCTATGGCCCGCCGTCCGGAAACGACGTCCTACTTGCGGATGCCAAGCTGCTGGATGAGGGTCCGGTACTTGGCGATATCCTTCTTTTGCAGATATTTGAGCAAATTGCGGCGCTGACCGACCAGCCGCAGCAGGCCGCGGCGGGAATGATGGTCCTTGGCGTGCGTCTTGAAATGCTCGGTGAGATAGAGAATCCGATCGGTCAGGAGGGCGATCTGCACCTCGCAGGAGCCGGTGTCGGTCTCGTGGGTCTTGAATTTTTCGATGAGTTCCTTTTTCTTTTCCGTTGTTTGTGCCATGGGGGCACCTCCACTTTCCTTCTGCTGCCAGAAAAGCAACTTCCCTCAGCCTCTCTGGAGTCTGGACAGATTGTCCCTGATCCCGGGTCAGAGGGACGACCCCGGGGGACGGTATGAGCTTCTATACTCCACGCCGATCAACCGTGGCAAGTGCAAAAGCACGGTTGCCCGGCAATTTGCAGCACCTCGGCAATGCCGCGCCGCCGGGCGCGCAACAGGTGCAGGCCGTGGTCGGCGAACAGTTCCTCGCCCGGCAGGCAGTCCTCGACGGCGAACCGGCCCGACCGGGTCCGCCGCAGGGCGACGAGATGGGCACCGCAGCCGAGCGCCCGGCCGATGTCGGCCGCCACCACCCGGATGTAGGTTCCCCTGCTGCACTCGATCTCGACGCTCACCTGGGCGGAGACGGCATCGTAGGCCAGCAGTTCGAGACGAAATATCTCCACCGGCTTGGGCGCCTTTTCGATCCGCTCGCCCCGGCGGGCGTAGACATACAGCGGCTTGCCCTTGTGCTTTGCCGCCGAAAAGGGCGGCGGCGCCTGCATCTGTGGCCCGACGTGGCGCCGGAGGCAGGCGGTCAGGACCGCCTCGTCCAACTCCGGCACCGGGCTGGTGGCCACGACACTCCCCTCGGGGTCGAGCGTCGTGGTCTCCACGCCCAGCTGGAGCCGGGCCACATAGGTTTTGCGTCCGGCCATGAACTGCTCGATGTGCCGGGTGGCCGCCCGGCCGGCGCAAACGATCAGCAGGCCGGAGGCAAAGGGATCGAGGGTGCCGGCGTGGCCCACCTTCTTGATACCGAGCAGCCGCCGGATCCGGCGGACAACAGCGAAGGAGGTCGGTCCCGCCGGTTTGTCGACCAGAAAGAAGCCCTCGCTCCATTCCGGCTTGTCCTCCCCGGTAACCGCGGCCGCCACGATCATGGCCATTGCTATCCCTGCACCTCTTGCCGGAGCAGTTGCAGTAGGGCGTCGCGCACAGCCTCCATGCCCTGGCCCTTGATCCGGAAGCCGCTGGCGTTGCGATGGCCACCGCCGCCGAACCGGGCCGCGATCAGGGACACATCGCATTTCCCCTTGGCACGAAGGCTGACGGAGACGTGCAGCGGCTCCACCTCCTTGAGGAACACCGCCACCCGCACCGAACTGACCGCCCGGGGCAGGTTGACGAAATATTCGGTATCCTCCATGGTGGTGTAGGTGCGTTCCAGCATCTTCTGGGTCACCCGGATGATGGCGATCCGGTCCCGCTCGTGCATCTCCAGGGTCGCCAGCACCTCCTGCATCAGCCGCAGCCGTCCCAGGGTGTAGTTGTCGTACAGATTGCTGGACACCTGATCCGGCCGCACGCCACGGCGGATCAGATCGCCCGCCACGGCAAAGGTGTGGTTGCTGGTGGATTCGTAGCGGAACGAACCGGTGTCAGTGCTGATCGCCGCATACAGGCACTCGGCCGCCCTGGTCGAGATGTCCGCGCCCAGGGCCATGGCCAGGTCGTAGATCATTTCGCCGGTGGACGAGCGGTGCGGTTCGATCCAGTCGCCGTCGCCGAACCCCTGGTTGCCCCGGTGGTGATCGATCACCATCAGGGGACGGAATCCGGTCAGTTCGGCGTTGTGCCGGCCCAGCCGGTAGGCGTCGCCGCAGTCGAGGCAGAGGGCGAGAAAATCATCCCCGGCCCGGGCGACGAATTCCCGCACCCGAGTCATCTCGGTCTGGATCTGGCCGCAGCCGGGCAGGAAGCGGTAGAGCGGCGAAACCGGCTCCTCCAGATAGCGGAACACCTGCTTGCCCATGCCTTCGAGGATGTCCGCCAGGCCGAGCAGGGAACCCAGCGCATCGCCGTCGGGATTGAAATGGGTGGCCAGGAGGATGTGCCCCTTGTCGCGGACGGCTGCCGTCACGGCTTGTTCAGGACCGGTCATGCTTTCGCTCCTCCTCGATTTGGCGGAACAGGCTGTCGATGCGCGCCGCTTCTTCGTTGACGCTGTCAAAATAAAAAAGCAGATCGGGCGTATAGCGCAGGTTGACCGTCCTGGCCAGGTGGCTGCGGAAAAATCCCTTGGCGCTCCTCATCCCTTTGAGCGCCGGACCGCTCTCCTGGCCGGCCGGAACGGTGAAGTAAATCTTGGCCTGCTTGAGATCGGGCGTCACCACCACCCGCGTGACGAGCACGCCCGCCAGGCGCGGGTCCGCGACCTGCTGCAGGAGGAGCATGGTCAACTCGTTCTTGACCGCCTCGGCCACCCGCTTGGGCCGAGAACTTTCCGGCCGCCCCAGTCCGGGCAGTTTGAAATCGAAATCCATGGACATCGCCCGACCGCCTACTCCAGGGTGGCTTCCACCTCGTCGAGGACAAAGGCCTCCAGGTTGTCGCCGACCTTGATGTCATTGAAGTTCTCGACCCCGATACCGCACTCGAAGCCGGTGAGCACTTCCTTGACGTCGTCCTTGAACCGGCGTAGCGACGCGATCCTGCCGGTATAGACCACCACGCCGTCACGAAGCACGCGGACCCGGGCATTGCGCTCGATCTTGCCGGCGATGACCGAGCAGCCGGCGATGGTGCCCACCTTGGGCACCTGGAAGGTTTCGCGCACGTCGGCGGTACCGATCACCCGCTCCTCGAAGGTCGGCTCCAGCATGCCCTTCATCGCTTTTTCGATGTCTTCCAGGGCATGGTAGATGACGTCGTAGGAACGGACATCGACCCCTTCCCGCTCGGCCAGCTCCTTCACCTTGACCGTGGGGCGGACATTGAAGCCGATGATGATCGCATCCGAGGCGGCCGCCAGGTGGATGTCGTTTTCGGTGATCGAGCCGGTACCCTCGTGCAGGGAGCGGACCCGGATCGCCTTGGTCGACAGGCTTTCCGCCGCCTGGCCGAAGGCCTGAAGCGTCCCCTGCACGTCGGCGCGGAGGATGACCCGCAACTCCTTGACGTCCTGTTCGGCCATCTTCTCGAAGAGGTTGTCGAGCGACACCTTGGAGGCCGAGGCCAGTTCGGTTTCCCGCGCCTTGAGCTGCCGGGCCGAGGCGACCGACTTGGCCATCTTCTCGTCGGTGAGGACGATGAACTCGTCGCCGGCCTGGGGCACGCCGGAGATGCCCTGCACCTCCACCGGGATGGACGGACCGGCCTCCTGGACCTGCTCGCCGCGCTCGTTGGTCAGCATCCGCACCTTGCCGCTGTAGATGCCGGCCACGAAATGATCGCCGGGCCGCAGGGTTCCCTCCTGCACCAGGACCGTGGCCACCGGCCCCCGGCCCTTGTGGAGCTGGGCCTCGATGACCGTGCCCTTGGCCCGGCGGCCGGGATCTGCCCGCAATTCGAGGATTTCGGCCTGCAACTGGATCGCTTCCAGCAGTTCCTCGATGCCGATGCCCTTCTTGGCCGATGTCTCGCAATAAATGGTGGTGCCGCCCCAGGCTTCGGGGATGAGGCCGAAATCGCTCAACTCCCGTCGGACCCGCTCGGGATCGGCATTGTCCTTGTCGATCTTGTTGACCGCCACCACGATGGGAACCTCGGCGGCCTTGGAATGGGCGATGGCCTCCTTGGTCTGATCCATGACGCCGTCGTCGGCGGCCACGACCAGGACGACGATGTCCGTGACCTTGGCGCCCCGCGACCGCATTTCGGTGAAGGCGGCATGGCCGGGGGTGTCGACGAAGGTCAGGTCACCCGAGGGGGCCTGCACGTGGTAGGCGCCGATGTGCTGGGTGATGCCACCGGCCTCGCCCGCCACCACGTCGGTCTTGCGGATGGCGTCGAGGATCGAGGTCTTGCCGTGGTCGACATGGCCCATGACCGTGACCACCGGCGGCCGGGGCAGGGCTTCGCCGCCCATTTCGTTTTCCTGCTCCTGCAATGCCTCCAGTTCCAATTCCTCGGTCATGGCCTGCTCGACCTCGTAGCCGAAGTCGGCCGCCACCAGGGCGGCGGTGTCGACATCCAGGGCCTGGTTGAGGGTGGCCAGCACGCCAAGTCGCATCAGGGCGGCGATCACCTCGCTGGCCTTGATGCCCATCCGTCTGGCCAGATCGCCGACGCTGATGGTGGCCACCACCTTGATCCGCCGCTTGATCGCCTTGGTTTCGGCGACCAGCGGCATCAGCATCTCCTTCTTGCCGCCCTCCCTCTTTTTCTTGCCCTTGCGGGGCCGCATGAACTCGAGGTCGCCGTCCGGGGTGAAATCGATCCGGCTCTTCCCCTTCTTCCCCTTGGCTGTCTTTCTGCCGAGATCCTCCTCGTCCGACTGGATGGCGACCACTCGTTTGGTCTTTTTCTTGCCCTTGTCGCCCCGTCCCGCCTCGTCCTTGGCGACCGGAACCGCCACGGTCGCTTCGCCGGGCATCGGCCGCGCCGACGACCGCACCGGTTTCTTCTGCACCGGTTTCACGCGCTTTTCAGGGACGGGAATCACCACCCGTCCCACCACCTTGGCCAGTTGTTTCGGTTTTCTTGCCTCTTCCCCGGCAACTTCTCCGATCACGGGCGGACGTTCAGGCTCTGTCTCCGACGGGACGGCGGCCTCTTCGGCACTCTCGGTCGCCGTGGCCTCGGATTCGGCGGACGGCGCGCTCTCGGCGGCGGGCGGCGGCTCTTCCGCCTCCGGCTCCGCCTGCGGTTCTTCCGCCTGGGTCGCCGGGAGGGAGGCGTCGTCAGCCGTCGGTTGCACCTCGGCGGACGGCGATTTTTCCTGCAACCGCGCCTCCAGGGCTTGAATCTCGGCTTCCAGGGCGAGCGCCTCGGCCTCTTCCTGCTTCTTGGCCGCTTCCTCCTTATCCGCCTTGGAACGGCGTCGGACAACGGTCCTGGTCTTGGCGGCGGGTTCGGGCCGGTTTTTCAGCTCGATCCGTCCTTTTCCTAGGTCAGAAGACACGCCACCTCCCAGCTTCCTGCGAATATCCGCGGCCACATCGTCGTCAACGCTCGAGCTGGGGCTGGCAATGGCATAGCCCATCGCGATCAGCCTGTCGGCCAGATCCTTGCTCTTGAGTCCAAACTCCTTGGCGAGATCGTAAATACGAACCTTGCTCATCAAACGCTCCCTTCCTCTGTCCCCCGCCCGGCACAATCAATCCGTTTTCCGGATTTTTTTGCTTTTTGCCAACCGTTCACGGCAGGTAGTGTGGTTGCAGCAATATATTCCCCGGCCAGCCAGACCGCCGCACTGGTCAAGGGCCAGCGCGCCTTCGGTGACGACGAACCGCAGCAGCTCGGATTTGGGGGCCTTGCGGCCACAGCCCCGGCAGGTCCGCTGCGGAACATGGCCCCGCCGCATCAGGTCGGCTCGGCCTCCGGCGCCCCGGAATCATCGGACGCCTCCTCCTCGGCGGCGGCTGCCGGCGGTGCCGCAGGCGGCTCCGGCGGCTGCACCAGGGCGGCCTTCTCCCGCAGCGCCGTGGCCTTCTCCTCATCCAACCGCGCCAGGGTCATCAACTGTCCGGTCTCGGCCCCGGCCAAGTGCCCGGCCGAGACGATCCCGGCGGCAAACAGGCGGTCGGCCAGCCCTTCGTCCATCCCCTCGACCTCGAGCAGGCTGCGATAATCGCTGTTTTCCAAATTGGCATAGCGGCTCTCGCTCTTGACATCGATCTTCCATCCCAGCAGCCGGGAGGCCAGGCGGACGTTCTGCCCCTGGCGGCCGATGGCCAGCGACAGCTGGTCGTCGGGGACCACCACCAGCATGGCTTTCCTCTCGTCCTCGATGATGACCATCGACACTTCCGCCGGCGCCAGGGCGTTGTACACATACTTGGCCGGATCGGGACTCCAGGGCACGATGTCGATCCGCTCGCCCTGCAGTTCCTGCACCACGTTCTGGACCCGCGAGCCCTTGAGGCCGACGCAGGCGCCCACCGGATCGACATCCGACTCGATGGAGGAAACCGCGATCTTGGCCCGGAATCCGGGCTCCCGGCTGGCGCCCATGATCTTGACGATGCCCTCGGCGATTTCGGGCACCTCCATCTCGAACAGCTTGATCAGAAATTCGTTGCAGGTCCGGCTCAGGATCAGCTGGGCGTCGCGGAACTTACCGCTTTCCCGGACCTCGCGGCGCACCTCCAGCAAATAGGCGCGGATGCGGTCGCCCTGCTTGTACGACCGTTTCGGAATCTGCCCATCGCGGGGCAGGATGGCGTCGGTGCGGCCGAGATTGATGATCATGTCGCCGCGCTCGAACCGCTGGACGATACCGTTGACGATGGAGCCCTCGCGGTCGCGGTACATTTCGTAAATAACGTCGCGCTCGGCGTCGCGCATGCGGTGGATGATGACCTGCTTGGCCGACTGGGCGGCGATGCGGCCGAGATCGGCGATGTTATCCAGCTTCTCGCCGAGATCGTCGTCGATCTCGGCCTCGGGATCGAGCCGGCGCGCATCTTCCAGCGAAATCTCGGTTTCCTCGTCAAGCACTTCATCCACCACCGTACGGTACTGGAACACCTCGACTTCACCCAGATCCTCGCTGAACTGCACCTCGATCTCCCGGCGATTGCCAAATTTTTTCCGGACCGCCGAGCGGACGGCCTCCTCGATGGCATCGATCAGCAGGGCGCGATCGATCCCCTTGTCCCGGCAGATCTGATCGACGATTCGTTTGAGATTTTCTGTTGCAACCATGTTTGACTCCAGCTCAGGCAATCGTTTGCATATTCCCGCGGCCTTACAGCGTCAGGCGTGCCTTTGATATATTCTCCATGTCGATGCGAACGGTTTCCCCGTCCAGCGCCAGCAGCACGGCTTCTCCTTCCATGCCATGCAGGGTGCCGACGAGCACCCGCTGCCCGGCGAGGGGTTCCCGCAGCTTGATCCGGGCCAGCTTGCCGGCGAAGCGGGCGAAATCCTCCCGTTTCCTGAGCGGCCGCTCCAGTCCGGGCGAGGAGATTTCAAGGTGGTAGGCGTGGTCGATGAGATCCTCCACCTCGAGATAGGCGCTGATTTCCCTGCTCACCGCGGCGCAATCGTCGATGGTGACGCCACCTTCCCTGTCGATGAACAACCGGAGTACCCAGCCGTGCCCTTCCCGGCGGAACTGGATCTCCACCAGCTCCATGGCCATGTCGGTCAACAGGGGCTCGGCAAACCCCCGGATTGTCGTGAGCAATCGATCCGTCGCGTCTTCCACTGCATGCAACCGTTTTGTTTCAACCGTCCCTGCGGCTGCCGCCGCAGGCATCTCCGTCCTGATGACCGGCCCACGGCTCACCCCATCTCGCCGCTACGCGGGATTCCGGGCGAACAACCCGACCAAGCGGCGCTCCGCCAGCGCCGACGGGGCGATCATGCCTCGCAGCCCGCCTCCTTTTTCCCGTGTCGACATCGGTTTATTGTTCGGGAAAAGGCAATAAAAAAAGCGGGCAGAGCCCACTTTCACATACCCCCGACCTTTCCGGCGGCCGGTCCCGGCGGGACCGAGGCGACCGGTGGTGTCGGGTCAACTTCCATCTGGAGCGGGCAACGGGGTTCGAACCCGCGACCCCAAGCTTGGGAAGCTTGTGCTCTGCCAACTGAGCTACACCCGCTCTGCCGTTCTACAGGAAGGACACTAAAATAGAGTATCAACGAACAATTGTCAAGCAGCAACGCACCGCCGCCCAACGATTTTCCCGCCGCCACCGCCGCTGCCGGCGACATCGGTGCCCCTGGGCAAGTCGAAATAAAATCAATGAATTGACACGGGAGCGCCGCAACGGCAGTCGTGCTTCCGGCAACCGCCGTGCCGCCCGAGGACCGGCGCAGGGGTTTTCTTTACAGACATTGGCTTTCGTGTATAATCGGCGCCATGGACATTATCACCACCCATATCGGCGCCGACTTCGACAGCCTGGCCGCCATGGTCGCCGCCAAAAAGCTCTATCCCGACGCCGAGCTGGTCTTTCCGGGCTCGCAGGAAAAATCGGTCCGCGACTATCTGGCCCAGGAGTTCCGCAACATCTACGAATTCAAGAAGGTCAAGCACATCGATCTGACCAGGGTGCAGCGGCTGATCGTGGTCGACACCCGCCAGGCGGGCCGGATCGGCAAGCTGGCCGAATGCCTGGACACCCCCGGCATCGTCGTCCATCTCTACGACCACCACCCCGACGCGCCCGGCGACATGCGCGGCGCCCAGGAAACAGTGGCGCCCTTCGGTTCGACCACCACCATCTTCGCCCGCCTCTTCCAGGAACAGGGGATCGTGCCCAGCCCGGACGAGACCACCCTGATGGCGCTCGGCATCTACGAGGACACCGGCAGCTTCCTCCACTCCTCCACCCGGCCGGAGGACCTGGCCGCCGCCTCGTGGCTGCTCGCCCACGGGGCCAACCTCGACATCGTCACCCAGTTCGTTTCCCGCGAACTCTCCTCGGAGCAGATCAGCCTCATCAGCCAGTTGCAGCAGGAGGCGCAGTCCTACGTCATCCGCGGCGTAACCGTGGTGATCAGCAAGCTGACCATGGCCGACTATGTCGACGATTTCGCGGTAATCGTCCAGCGGCTGATGGTGATGGAGAACATCGACGTGCTCTTTGCCCTGCTCAGCCTGGGCGAACGGACCTATCTCATCGCCCGCAGCCGCATCCCGGAGGTCAACGTCGGCGCCATCGCCCGCGAGTTCGGCGGCGGCGGACATGCGGCCGCCGCCTCGGCCACCATTCGCGACCTGACCATCGCCGAGGCCGAGGAGCAGCTGGTCGGGCTCATCCATCGCCACATCCGCCCCAAGGCTGTGGCCGGCGAACTGATGAGCTCGCCGGTGATCACCGTCACCCCGGACGTCAGCATCGGCCAGGCCAATCAGTTGATGACCCGCTACAACGTCACCGTCCTGCCGGTGGTCCGTGACAACGGCGGCCAGGAAAACGGCGCGCACCCCGCCGGCCTGTTGGGCATGATCTCCCGGATGGTGGCGGAAAAGGCCATTTTCCACAAGCTGGGCAGCCTGCCGGTGGCCGATTACATGACCACCGAGATCGCCACCATCCCGGAAAGCGGAACCCTGGCCGACATCCAGCGGCTGATCGTCGAGAACCGCCAGCGGCTCATCCCGGTGGTCCGGGGCGAGGCCATCGTGGGGGTGATCACCCGCACCGACCTGCTCAGCCTGCTGGTGCACGACCCGGCCCATCTCTCCCCGGACCTGCTCCGGGGCGACGAGCGGCCCTCGGTGGAGCGGACCCGCAACCTGGCCGGCGTCATGACCCAGGTGCTGCCCCGGGACATCATCGTGCTGCTGCGCGAAATCGGCGAAACCGCCGCCACGCTCGGCTGCAACGCCTATGTGGCCGGCGGCTTTGTCCGCGACCTGCTCCTCCACGTCAGGAACACCGACATCGACATCGTCATCGAGGGCGACGGCATCCTCTTCGCCAGGGCCCTGGCCGAACAGCGGCACGGCATGGTCCATCCCCACGAGAAATTCGGCACCGCCACCGTGGTCTTCCCGGACCTGACCCGCATCGACGTGGCCACCGCCCGGCTGGAATACTACGAGCACCCGGCGGCAATGCCCACGGTGGAGCACAGCTCGATCAAGCTCGACCTCTACCGCCGCGACTTCACCATCAACGCCATGGCCATCCACCTCAACCCGCAGCGGTTCGGCACCCTGGTCGACTACTTCAACTGCCAGAACGACCTCAAGGAACGGCGCATCCAGGTGCTGCACAACCTGAGTTTTGTCGAGGACCCGACCCGCATCTTCCGGGCGATCCGCTTCGAGGGCCGGCTCGACTGCACCATCACCCGCCACACCGAGAAGCTGATCAAGAACACGGTGCAGATGAATTTGTTCGACCGGTTCGAGGAGCCGCGCTTTTTCCACGAACTCAAGCTGATCCTCTCCGAGGACGACCCAACCCCGGCCCTGCGACGGATGGCCTCGTTCAAGCTCTTTCCCTTTCTCTGGCCCGACCTGCGCCCCAATCTCAAGATCGACCGCCGCTTCCGCCATTTTCTCACCCAGGCCGGCCAGGCGATTTCCTGGTTCAAGCTGCTCTATCTGCCCGACAAGCTGGAGACCTGGATGGTGTATCTGCTGGCGATCATGAGCCGGTCGCGCACCAAGGAACTGATCGCCTTCTGCCACCGCTTCGACCTGCCGCCCCGGCAGCGGCGCAAGCTGATCGCACAGAAGACCGAGGCCGAACGGATCGCCCAGGAGATGCAGAAACGCCCCTTTCTCCGGCCCAGCGAAATCTACTGGCTCCTGCACGAACTCGACATCGAGGGGCTGCTCTACCTGATGACCATCGCCCGCAAGCGTTTCATCCAGCAGGCGGTGTCCCTGTACGTCACCACCCTGCGCAAGGCGACCCCCCTGGTGGGCGGCGACGAACTCAAGGCCATGGGCTACATCCCGGGCCCCCAGTTCCGCGCCATCCGCAACCACCTCATCGAAATGCAACTGGACGGCGAGGTCACCAGCCACGATCAGGCCCTGGCCTTCATCCGCGGCGCCTATCCGGTCGACAGCCAGCCGCGGCGCTGACCGGCGCCCTCCTTTTTTCCTCGCTTTTCCCCGGTTTGGCCTTATTTTTTCCCCACACGTCCGGGCCAAAGCACCACATCCGGGCACCAACCCGGCATCAGGAGCATTGATTTTCCATGGATTTTGATTTCAACACCCTCATGCGGCAACTGATCATCCAGGCGCCGCCCCTCCTGTTCGCCCTGACCGTGCACGAGCTGGCCCACGGCTACGTGGCCTGGCGCCTGGGCGACCCGACCGCGAAAAACCAGGGCCGCCTGACCTTGAATCCGCTCAGGCATCTCGATCCCCTGGGTGTGCTGGCCTTCATCATCATGAAAATCGGCTGGGCCAAGCCGGTGCCGGTGGACCCCCGCTACTTCAGGAATCCGCAGCGCGACATGCTGCTGGTGGCCCTGGCCGGCCCGGCAGCGAACGTCGTTCTGGCGATGGCCAGCGCGGCGCTCGCCCACCTGTTCGTGGCCCTGCCCTTTCTGCCCTTTTTCTTTCTCCAACCGCTGGTGGCCATGCTGGCGGCCAGCGTCTGGATCAACATCATGCTGGCGGTGTTCAACTGTATTCCCATCCCGCCGCTCGACGGCTCCAAGGTGCTGATGGGCCTGCTGCCCCCGGCGGCGGCCCGCAGCTACGCCAAGCTGGAGCCGTTCGGCTTCATCCTCCTGCTCGCCCTGTTCTACACCGGCGTGATCGGCTGGGTGATCATGCCCATCATCCGCTTCTCCAACACCCTCCTGCTGGGATAAAAAAAGGGCCCGGAGGTTTCCGGGCCCCAACCACCTGCTGTTTGAAGAGCGGCACAAGAGATTACAGCTTGTAGGTGAACCCGAAGGTCAGCAGGTGGGCGGCGGCATCCTTGAACTCGCCGTTGATCATGCCATTGTTGACGTAACGGCTTTCCTTGTCGTCGTAGAGATAGGCGACGCCCAGTTCCATGTCCTTGTTGAGCACATACCGCACGCCCACGGAATAAAGCAGGGCGTCCGAATCGGGCAGTTCGAAGCCCAGGGTGCTGTCCGGAGCGGGATTCTCGTCGATGGCGAATCCGGCCATGAGAATCCAGTCGTTTTTCATGTCATAGGTAACGCTCACCCGCCAGGCGTCGGTATCCCGCCACTGTTTGGGCACCGGATCGTCGAACCGGGAGAACGGGTTCGGCGCCCTGAACACGGAACTGTAGTTAAAATCAAGATATTCATAGTCGGACCAGTAGGTTCGGTCGTAGGTGAGTTCCACCGTCAACTGATCGAAAAAGGTGTACGAGGCGGCCACCGCCAGCACGGCGGGCAGGGGAATCTCGACGCCGGCGGAGCCGCTGTAGGCCAACGCCATCGGCACATACCGCAGGGTTGCGTCGCCCTCGACACCCAAATCCACCCTGGAGCGATAGGTGACACTGAGGTTCATGTTGTCCATTGGTTTCAGCGTGGCCGCCAGATTGTACCCCGCGTCCCAGGAATCACCCTCCAGGTCCCTCGTCAGCGTGTCGTAGGCGTTGCTTTTCACCTTGCCGTCCGTATACACGCCCCGGATGCCGGCACCCACGGAGAACCGGTCGCAGATCTTATAGGAAACCGCTGGGTTGAACTCAAAGATCTTGAGGCTGAATTCCTCGGCATAGCTGCGCGGATGCGGCTCCTGCCACTGTTTCGACAGCCCGCCCGGCGCGGTCACCGAGAACCCGAACCGGAACCTGTTGTATTCTGGCGAGACCGCGAACAAGGTGGGCATGAAGAAATTCTCGCTGTCGGCATCGCCGCTTCGCGCCGCGATCTGATCGGTATAGTCGATCGAACTCAAGTGAATCCAGGTGGCATCCGCCTCGAACAGGGCGCGATTCTCCAGCCAGGACATGTTGGCGGGATTGTAATAGGAGGCGTCGGCCCCCGGGGTGGAGGCCACATAACCGCCGGCACGGGCCACCGAGTTCACCGACTGCTCCGGGATACGATATCCCGAGGCGAGCGCCGGGACGGTCGCCGTCAGCAGAATCAATCCACTGATTCCACATATTTTTTTCATTCATTCCCCCTTTTTTTGTTGCTGGTTTATTGGGACGGCTGATCAGGCTTGCATGGTGTCGGCGGAGTAAAGATACCGCTTGATCTTGTGGGTGGCGGTTTTGACAAAGGGTTCGCGCCGCTCCAGAATCCGGGAGATGCGGGAAGAATTCGAGAGCTGCTCGTTGACGGCGGCCCGCATTTCCTCGAACAGATCGGCGATATAGCGATGCCGCTGGGTCCGGCTCTGACCGGCGGTTTTCCCGTCGATGAACTCATAATCCGGGTAAACCCAGGCCTCGAGCAACCCGCGGTTCTCCACCACCAGCGACTCGACCACAAAGGGATAGGCGTTCAGTTTGTGTTCGATCGCCTCGGGATAGACATTCTCGCCGTTGGACAGGACGATGACCGACTTGGAGCGCCCCTTGATATGCAGATTGCCCGCCGGATCGAGCATGCCGAGATCGCCGGTCTTGAGCCAGCCGTCCTCGGTCAGCGTGTCCTTGGTGGCCTCCGGGTCGTTGAGATACCCCTGCATGACGTTTTTGCCCTGGGCCAGAATCTCGCCGACACCGGTTTCGGGATGGGGATCGGCGATGCGGATCTCCACGTTGGGCACCGGTTTGCCGGCGGAACCGGGTCGGATGGTCGCATCGCCGTGTGGCCCGCCGGCGAGCAGCGGCGCAGCCTCGGTCAGGCCATAGCCGACGATGAAGGGAAAGTTGGCGTCGCGCAGGAAAGCCTCCACATCCGGGTTGAGGGCCGCACCGCCGATCCCCATCACCTGGAGCCGGTTGCCGAAAAAGGCATACAGCTTGGCGCCGATCTTGCGGTAGATCATCTTCCTGCTCGGGCCGAAGCGGCAGAAGAAGCTGAGCATCCTGCTTTTCTCCACGGCCGGAGTCACCCGTTTCTTGAATATTTTCTCGATGATCAACGGCACGACCAGCATCACGTGGGGCTGCTCCCGCTCGCAGATCTTCTGCAGGATGGCGGGCGTGGGCGTCTTGCCGGCATAGACGACCCGGCACCCTTTCAGGAGCGGCAGGAGGAACCCGACCGTGAACTCGTAGGTGTGGGAGATGGGCAGCACCGACAGAAAAACCCAGCCCGGGGCGATCTGCATGACGCCGCCGGCCGAGTGGGCGTTGGCGCACAGGTTGCCATGGGTGAGCATCACCGCCTTGGAAAAGCCGGAGGTGCCGGACGTGTAGAGAATGGCGGCGAGATCGTCCGGCGCGACCTTGGGAAAGGTCAGGGTTTCGTCGCGGGCCTGCTCGCCGAAATCCGCGAGGGCTTCGGCGACGAAGTCGCTGAAGGTCCGCAGGCTGATCAGGCCGGTGTTGTCGCGGTAATCGTCAAAGGTGATGACATGGGCGAGCTGCTGCTTCAGATCGTAAATCTTCTCGATCTGCCGCTGGGTGAGGAAGATCACGTCGCAGCGCATCTCGCCCAGGATGTGATGGACATCGGCTTCGGGCAGATCGGGAAAAATGGGGACGGTGACCGCACCTAACCGGACCACCGCCAGGTAGACGATGCCCCAGTGGTGTGAATTCTCGCCGAGCAGGGCGACCCTGTCGCCCTGTTTGACCCCGAGACGCCGCAGCAGGGCGGCGATGGCGAGAATACGTTCGTGCACCGCCTTATAGGCGAGGGGTTCCTCCAGGGCCATGCCGATGGCGGGCAGGTGGCGGTATTTGCGGCAACTGATGTCCACCAGATCGTTCAACGTCGCCGCGTTTTCCTGAATGGCCGGCAGATGTTCGGCCACGGCCTGATCACCGGCGTTCTCCCCCCGTTCATCCCTGCGCTGTTCAACTCTATCTGGCGATGTCTGCATATCTTTCTCCCGATCCTTGTCCTGTACCCGGCATTTTTTATAGCTGGCCTGTTTACCATAACAGGTGGCGATTTTCAAAGAAAACGGGCAATTCCCTTGACAGGGCGGAAAGAGAGCGAGTAAATTTTTTGAATTTACATAGTTGCCCTCAACCGCCGGTACGATCCGTATGCCACGATTCCTGTCCGTTCCCCTGTTGTTGATGGTGGTGAGTATCGTTCTGCTGCTCCATCCCCTGCCCGAGGCCCAGGGAGCGCAAGCGGCACCGCCGACCACGGCAAAGACGACAAAAGCGAAGAAACAGGGCTCAGCGCCCGCCGCCACCAAACCGACCCTGGCCGCAACGGCGGCAGCCACGGGCAAGGCCGCCCCTCAGGTCGCCCGTCCCCCGCAGTCGCCTGCCAAGAAAACTGCGGCCACCGCGACCAAAGCAAAAACAGCATCGCGTCAGACGGCCCAACCGCAAGCCCCCGCAAAGCAAGGTTCCCAGGTGCGCGGGCCCGGCAAAGCCGCTGGCAAAGGGCAGCAGCAGGCAGCAACCCAGATCGCCTCGACCAAAAAGTCGGCTTCGGCGCAGCAGACGAGGAAAACAAAGAAAAAAGCAAAGAGCACGACTCAGAACAAGCCCCGTCCCGCCGTGACCGCGGCAGGTCATGCGCCCGTCGTTGGCGCTTCCTCCGGTCAGGGCATCGAAAAGCAGATCAGTTCGAGGAGCGCCATCATCCTGGACGCGAAAACCGGCGAGGAACTCTTTGCCAAGTACCCCGACAACCCGCGCCAGCCCGCCTCCACCATCAAGATCGTCACCGCCATGATCGCGCTCAAATCGTTGAAACACGACGACGTGATCGAAGTCAGCAACCATGCCGCCGGCATGCCCAGCTCCAAAATCTTTCTTGAAACCAGCAAGCGTTACCGGGCCAACGACCTGATCAACGCGGTACTCCTCGCCTCGGCCAACGACGCCAGCGTCGCCCTGGCGGAAAAGGTCGCCGGCAGCGAAGAGAATTTCGCCAACCTGATGACGATTTCCGCCCGCATGTGGGGAGCCCGCAACACCGTCTGCCGCACCGCCTCCGGCCTCACCGCCCTCGGCCAGCAATCGACCGCCCGCGACCTGGCCAATATCTTCCGATATGCCATGCAGCACGACGAATTCGCCCGGCGGATGCACGAAAAATCCATCACCACCTCATACGGCAAGGTGTTGCGCAACCATAACAAGGCGCTGTGGCGGCTGGACGGCGCGCTCGGCGGCAAAACCGGCTACACCGTCGCCGCCCGCCAGACCTATGTCGGTCAGTTCAGCCGGGACAACCAGACCATTGTGGTAGCTCTCATGGGCAGCGAAACGATGTGGGCCGACCTGGCGAAACTGGTCGACTACGGTTTCAGGAAACAAAAGGAGGAGCAACTGGCCCGGCTCGGCTCCGCCACCACCGGCGGGACGTCGCGGGTGAACTGATCTTTCGGTCCGTCCCTGGACGGCACCCATAAAAAAAGGCCTGCAGGAATGCAGGCCTTTTTTTATGGGATCTTTTCGGGGAAGCGAGTCTATGGTTCCGGGGTCAACTGCTTACGCACCAGATCAAGAAAGGCGGACCGCTTGAACGGCTTTTCCAGGGTGGCGATGTCACCGAGATACCCGGCCATGGTCAGATACCGTTCCGCCTTGATGGCGCCGCCTCCCGAAATGGCCAGGATCTTCAGGTCAGGGTAGTCGCGCACCAGTTCCATGATGAACTTCAGGCCATCCTTGACCGGCATGATCATATCGGTGATGACCAGGTCAAAGGAATACCGGCCAACCAGCGCCAAGCCCTCTTCGCCGTTTTCGGCCGTATGAACGGCATAGCCCTCCTGTTCCAGCATCTGGGTCAGCATGGTGCGAATCTGCGCTTCGTCGTCGACCACCAGTATCCGTTTCAAGAACCACTCACTCCTTGTTTCATGAACTGCATGTATTACATCCTGGTTATTCTACAGGCTGCCTTGGCGCGATTCAACAGCTTTTTCTCTGCGCCGGCAGCTTTTTCTCTGCCCCTACTCTTCTTCCCTTCGGCATAACCTCCCGAAACCACCGGGGATAGTCCCAGAGGACCAGAACGCCCGCCCCTGTTTGAAGTCGACGAACCACTGTCCTCCGGGCTTCCGGGTCGCGTCGACAAAGACAAACGGCTGCTCTCCGGAAAAGCAGCCGTGCAGATACTGATCTGCCGCCGATTTCTCCGGTTCGAGCAGGGAAAGCGCCTCTGCCAGCGAGGGCAGACGCCAGTCGGCATATCCTGCGAACCGGGTTGCGTTGATGCGGTCGATCGCCCGCCGCATCGACCGGTGGCTCATGATATCGATGCCGCCCCGTTGCCACATCAGGCCGGTCACCCGGTCGCTCACGGTCAAGCCGTCATGGTTGTCGACCAGCGCCTTGGCGAATTGCCCCTTGGGATTGCGCTCCTGGTCGGCGAAATTGAACCGCTGCACCAGGGTAACCACATCCTCCTCGCCCATTTCGGCGGGTTCGTGCGGCAGAACGATCCGGTTCGGTACCGCCGGCGCCGCTTCCCGTCCCGGCAACCCGCTGGCGGGCGGAGGCGCGTCGGCCGGCTCGACCAGCGGCATCACCATGGAGTCGTCTTCGCCCTCCACCACATGGGCGAGCAGCCACTCTTTCAGTTCCTCGTTGATCGGATGGGTCCGCTCGAACCGGGCCACCTTGCCCTGTTCCCTGACACAGCGGCGGACCATTTCCGCCGGCGCCAGTATTTCGGCAATCACCCGGGCATGCTTGATGCCGCGTTCCATCAGGCAGACCTTCGGCTCCTCGTCCCAGGCATCGATGAAGAAATAGTATACCCGCTCATTCTTGCTCCGCACCCGTTCCTTCCCGCCCCAGCTCTCGAAGGTGCCGAAGGTGTATTCAGGTGTCATCTCCCAGTCGATCGCCGGTATTCCCATCGGCATCAGTTTGTGCAAAAGCCCCATCGTGACCTCCTCTCAGGGTTGAAAATGATCTGCAAGCCCGTTAGATACAATATGTCTGCCTTCTCCGGCCAACAAGGACCACGAGAACAATTCCCATTCCGACATGAGAAAATCCTTCCCGACCCGAACCGGTTCACCGCTGCCGCTGGGCAGCACCATTACCCCGCAGGGAGTCAATTTCGCCCTGTTTTCCCGGCACGCCCACGCGGTCACCCTGGTTATCGCCCCCGATGACGCGCAGCCCGACTGGGTGGAGATCCCGCTGGACCCGCGCGCCAACAAAACCGGCGATATCTGGCATATCCTGCTGGGCGACGTCCCCCTGTCCCTCCGCTACGGCTACCGGATCGACGGCCCGCACGACCCGGAAAAAAGCGGCCATTTTTTCGATGCCGGCCGCCTCCTGCTCGATCCCTATGCCAAGGAGATCCATTCCCCGGATTGGGGCCACCCGCGCACCTGTCTCGGCACCGAACCCTGCTGCCTTCTGGACAGACAGACCTACGACTGGGAAGGCGACCGGCCGCTCAACATCCCCCTGCGAGACTCGATCATCTACGAATTGCACGTGCGCGGCTTCACCCGCCATCCCTCGTCCGGGGTCAGCCATCCCGGCACCTTCCGGGGAATCGTCGAAAAAATCCCCTATCTCAAGCGGCTGGGGATCACGGCGGTGGAACTGATGCCGGTGACCGAATTCGACGAGAACGAGCCCGTTTTCGTCAATCCGCAAACCGGGGAGCGGCTGAAGAATTTCTGGGGCTACAGCCCGCTCTCCTTCTTTGCCCCCAAGTGCAGCTACAGCAGCGATCTCGAAGCGCCGCTCACCGAGTTCCGCGACATGGTCAAGGCCCTGCACCGGGCCGGCATCGAAGTGATCCTCGACATCGTCTACAACCACACCGCCGAGGGTGGCGCCGACGGCCCGACCACCAGCTTTCGAGGCATCGACAACACCATCTATTACCTGCTCGATCCCTGGACCCGCGCCTACCTCAATTTTTCCGGCTGCGGCAACACCTGCAACTGCAACCATCCCATTGTCCGCAGTCTGATCATGGACGCCCTGCGCTGGTGGGTGATCGACATGCACGTCGACGGCTTCCGCTTCGACCTGGCCTCGGTCCTCGGTCGGGATGCCGGCGGCCAGGTGCTGTCCAACCCGCCGGTGGTGGAACGGATCGCCGAGGAACCGGTCCTGGCCGACACCAAGATCATCGCCGAGGCCTGGGATGCGGCCGGGCTCTACCAAGTGGGTCACTTTTCCCGGCACCATCGCTGGGCCGAATGGAACGGCCGCTTCCGCGACGACGTCCGCGCCTTCATGTGCGGCCATGCCGGCACGGTGTCGGCCCTGGCCACCCGCATCGCCGGCAGTTCCGACCTCTACCAGCATTCCAACCGCCGCCCCTGCAACTCGATCAACTTCATCACCAGCCACGACGGCTTCACCCTCGCCGACCTGGTCAGCTATGACGAGAAGCACAACCTGATGAACGGCGAGGACAACCGCGACGGCGACAACAACAACCTCAGCTGGAACAGCGGGGTCGAAGGACCGACCGCCGACAGGCGCATCCATGCCCTCCGCTCCCGGCGCGTCCGCACCATGGCGACGATTCTTTTTCTCTCCCAGGGGGTGCCGATGCTGGTTGCCGGCGACGAATTCGGCCGCAGCCAGCAGGGCAACAACAACGCCTGGTGCCAGGACAACGCCATCGGCTGGATCGATTGGACCCTGGCCGAAAAAAAACGGCCGCTGCTGCGTTTTTTCCGCAAGCTGATCCACCTGCGCAAGGCGCACCCGATCTTCCGGCGCGAGGATTTTTTCCTCCACGACGCCCACTGCCCGGAGTCGAGCGGCTGCTCCCTCGAAATCATCTGGCAGAGCCTGCGGCCGGGCGAGCAGGACTGGTCCGGCGAGTGCCGGACCCTGGCCTTTCTCCTCAACGGCGCCGCCCTGCAACAGCCGGACGACGATTTTTTCGTCATGCTCAACGGCAGTCCCACCGATGCCGCCCTGTTCACGGTTCCGGCCACCCGCCGGGGCAGGAGCTGGGTGCGGCTCATCGACACCGGCCGCCGCCCGCCCCAGGACTTCGTTGACCCGGAGCAGGCCGATACGGTAGAGTGCGACCAAACCCTTTCCGTTGCCAACATGGGCTGCATTGTCCTGCAGTCGCGACCGACGAGGTAACCACATGATCACACTGCTGATGCTGGGCGATTCCCTGGTGGAATGGGGCAACTGGAGCAAACATCTGCCCCATGTCGCGGTGATCAACCGGGGCATTGCCGGCGAGATGACCGAGGAGCTGTCCGCCCGCCTGATGGACGAGATCGAGGACTGCCCCACCCCGGATGCGGTCCTGCTGCAATCCGGCACCAACAACCTGCTGATGGGCTACATGTTTTTCCCGGCGATCTTCACCACCATGATGCAGCGGCTGCGGGCGTGTTATCCGAAGGTACCGCTCATCCTCTGCTCGCTGATGCCCATGCCGGCCGCCCCTCTCCACGAGATCGAACAGGTCAACCGGGAACTGGCGCAGGTGGCCGCCACCGTCGAAAACTGCACCTTTCTCAATCTGGTCGACCCCTTTACCGAGCAGTGCCCGCCCATGACCAATCCGGGATTTCTCGGCGACAATGTTCATCTCAGCGCCAGGGGCTATCAGGTCTGGGCCGGGGAAATCGCCCGCTGCCTCGAACGCCTGTTTCCCGGAACCGGCCAAAGTTGACAGGCAGCGGCCGAGTCCTTATACGAATCTTGTGCCACGGCCCGCTGTCCGTGGCCGCTCCGGTCCGTTATCCGTCATCGTTATTTATGTCCCTCATCCCCGCACATTGGAGAATCATATGTCCGCACTGCCCAACATTCTGCTCCGCGCAGCCCTTTGTCTGACCCTGTTCGCCCCGGCGTTGGCCTTGGCCGGGGAACAACCGACAACCCCGCCGAAACAGAAGGCTGCCGAGGCTTCGCTCGACGGCGTTGCCCTCAAGGGGAACGTCCTTGAAACCATGAACAGCAACGGCTACACCTACCTGCTTCTCGATGCGGCCCAGGGCAAGATCTGGGTCGCCATCCCCGAGACCCAGGTCAAGACCGGCCAGAACCTGGCCGTGGCCCCTGGCATGACCATGTTCAATTTCACCTCCAAAACGTTGAACCGCACCTTTGACAGCATCGTGTTCGCGCCCGGCCTGGACAAGGGAGCGCCGGCGGCCCCCCAAGCCGCGGGCGAGGCCAAGCCCGCCCAGGCAGGCGGCTTCGATGCCGCCCTGCGGGCCGAGGCGGACAGCGCCAAGAGCGCTTTGCCCGGCGGGGACGCCGATGCCGCCGGCCTGGGACCGTCTGCCGGCAGCGCCGGCGCCGTAGTGCCGTCGGCCGAACTCAACGTGCACAAGGCCACCGGGCCGAACAGCTATTCGGTGGGCGAATGCTTCGAGCAGGGCAAGGAGCTGAGCGGCAAGACCGTCCGAGTCCGCGGCAAGGTGATGAAGATCTCGCGGATGATCATGGGCAAGAACTGGCTGCACATCCAGGACGGCACCGGCAACCCGCTGCAGAATCACCACGACCTCGTGGTCACCACCACCGAGGACCCGGGTGAGGGCAACGTGGTCACCGTCGAGGGCACCCTGGCCGCCGACCGCGATTTCGGCGCGGGCTACCGCTATGACGTTCTCGTCGAGGACGCCAAAATCGAAAAATAGCCCCCGTTTCCCCATGCACGCCCCCAGGATTCACCCCGGCGAGATCGGCTTCGATTTCGACGGCGTCATCGCCGACACGGTGGAGGCCTTCATCCGCATCGCCTGCGAACAGTACGGCCACTGCGGCATCAACCCGGAGGACATCACCCATTTTTCCGTGGAGGAATGCCTGCCCATGGATGCGGGCCTGGCCGAGACGATCTTCTTGCAGATCCTGCGCGATTCGGTGGGCACGGGCCTGTTGCCCATGCCCGGCGCGGTCGAGGTGCTGGGCGAACTGTCGCGCCATGGCGAGGTGACGGTGGTCACCGCCCGGCCGGAGGCCGACCCGGTCCATGCCTGGCTGCAGACGGTTTTTCCGGCTCCCGTCTGGCCGCGCATCCAGGTGGTGGCCATGGGCGACCACGACGACAAGGCCAGGCACATCAAGGAACTGAGCCTGACCGCCTTTGTCGACGACCGCGCCGAAACCTGCATGCAGCTCCATCATGCCGGCATCGAGGCCATCGTCTTCAGCCAGCCTTGGAACCGGGACCGCCACAACCTGCCCACGGTGCGCACCTGGGCGGAGATCCGCGATCTTTGTCTCTAACCCCTCCGGAGCCCCTGCCATGCGCTGTCCTTCCTGCGGCACCCAGGTCGTGCCCTTCAAAAACCCGGTGCCCACCGTGGACATCATCATCGAAACCGAGGGCGGCATCGTCCTCATCGAGCGCAGGAATCCCCCCTTCGGCTGGGCCCTGCCCGGCGGCTTCGTCGACTACGGCGAATCCTTCGAGGACGCGGCCCGGCGGGAAGCGGCCGAGGAAACCGGCCTGGCGGTGACCCTCATCCTTCAGTTCCACACCTATTCGGCCCCGGACCGCGATGCCCGACAGCACACCGCCTCCACCGTCTACGTCGCCACTGCCAACGGCCACCCGGTGGCGGCGGACGACGCCCAGCGGGCAGAGGTGTTCCGCGAGGACACCCTGCCGCCCCTGGTCTTCGACCACGCCCGCATCCTGCGGGATTATTTTGCCTTTAAACAGAGCGGCAGACGGCCGCTGCTCTGACGATCGCGACAATCACGAAGCCGGTTTCACTTCCGGCTCGATTCCTCGACCTGCAGGGTGCCCAACTTGAATGTGGGCGGGGGGGCATCCGCCTGTTCCGCCGGCGGTGCGGCTTGCGGCGCGGGCGGTGGTGATGATTCGGCCGGCGGCAGTGCCGCTGCCGGCGCCTGTTGTGGAGAGGGGATGACGGGGGCAGATATTTCCGGCCCGAAGTGAGGCGATGCGACCGGGACGTCGGTCGCCGCCGGTCCGGTCGCGAGGTCGCGCGCCGGTGCCGCTGCGGGCGCTACAGACGGGGATTCGTTTGTCCGGCTCTGCCAGATCAGGACGAGCAGCAGGAGCAGGCCAACGCAGCCGGCTGCGAGCCACAAACCGCGGGATCGCCGGAGACGGGGCTCCTGCAGCAAGGCCGCCATGCGCGTCCGCACGGCGCGGAAGCAAGCGGCCAACCGCCCCCCGAGCCACCACAACGAACCGGCCGCGTGCTTCCCTGCGGCCCGAGACCAGCGGCCCAGCCCATCCCGGCCCCGAAGCAGGCCGGCCTTTGCCAGCCCGGTCAGCCGGACCAGCAGTTGCCGCGTCCGGTCCCATCCCCGCACCCACAGCTCGCGCCCGGACTGGCGCCGGTCAGCGGCCGCGGACACGGACACGGTCGGCTCAGGAACGCTCCTCTCGGGAACCGGCAAAGGCTCGTTTTTTTTCGTCTCTTGAACAGGCACCGGCTCCTGCGCCGCCATCCGCGAGAAAATGGCCGCCGCGCCCGCCTGGGCCGCCCGTTCCTCGGCCAGACCCGGCAAATCCACCGCCACCTGCTCAATGTCGTCGTACAGCCGCGCCGCCTCCCCGCGCCGTCCTTCGGCGGCGGCCGTCCTGGCCAGATGGCGCAGGCGCTCCGCTTCGGCCAGCAGCCGGCTCACCTCCCGGATAAGCGCCTGTCGTTCCCCGGCATCAAGCGCCTCGCTGAACTGGCGCAGCAGAAACCGGGCCTCGAGCACCCGCCGCTCCCCGATGCGGGCGCGAATGCGGGCTGCGGGCTGTTCTGCGGCGAACTCGGCGTCATCGGGCATGGGTGCGCTCCAGTCAGAGGAGTGTCTTCAAGATCGCATAGGTGACCAGCCCCGCGCCTGCGGAGCCGTAGAGCAGCAGTCAGGGCAGACAGTCACTGCCCAAACGTCTGCGCAGCACGACAAAGGCGATGATTCCGGCCAGAACGGCCGCCCCGACCAGCAACAACTCGCGCATGGTACCTCCTTGCCGGAAAAAGCGCTACCCCCTAATCTTGGCGTCCTTTTTCTTGCGCAGCCGGATGGCCTTGGGGGTGATTTCCACCAGCTCGTCGTCGTTGATATAGGATATGCAATCCTCCAGACTCATGTCAACCGGCGGGGTGAGGATGACCGCCTCGTCCGAGCCCGAGGCCCGCATGTTGGTCAGCTTCTTGCCCTTGGCCGGGTTGACGACCAGGTCGGCCGGCCGGCAGTGCTCGCCGATGATCATGCCGGGATAGACGTCGATCCCCGCCCCGAGGAACAGCTTGCCGCGCTCCTGCAGGTTGAACAGGGCATAGGCCACGGTGGTGCAGGGCTCCTTGACGATCATCACCCCGTTGGCCCGGTTCTGGATCTCGCCGGCATGCGGCCCCCATTCGGCGAAGATGTAGTTCATCACCCCCATGCCGCGGGTGTCGGTCATGAACACCGACCGGTAGCCCAGAAGCCCGCGCGTGGGCACCTTGAACTTCATCCGGGTCATTTCCTTCTCCACCTGCATGTCGGTGAGCACACCCTTCAGTTTGCCCAGCTTCTCGATGACCACGCCCTGGAACTGCTCGTCCACGTCCACCGACAGTTCTTCATACGGTTCGAGGAGCTGCCCGTCGACTTCCCGCATGATCACCTGCGGCCGGGTCACCTGGAACTCGTAATCCTCCCGCCGCATTTTCTCGATGAGAATGGACAGATGCAGCTCGCCCCGGCCCGAGACCCGGTAGCCGATGCCCTCGGTGAGCGGCTCGACCTGGAGGGCGACGTCGGAGAGGGTTTCGCGGGCGAGCCGTTCCTCGAGATGGCGCGAGGTGACGTACTTGCCATCCTGGCCGGCGAACGGCGAATCGTTGGGGATGAAGTTCATGGAAATGGTCGGCGGGTCGATCTCGATCAGCGGCAGGGGCCGGGGATCGGCCGGATCGGTGAAGGTGACGCCCACGGTCACGTCTTCCATGCCGGCCACGGCGACGATGTCGCCTACCGAGGCGCTGTCCACCGGCACCTTCTGGCTGCCGCTGAAGCCGAAAATCTTGTTGATCCGCACCGGACTGATCGAACCGTCGCGCCGGGCCACGGCCAGCGGGGTGCGCAGGTCGAGCCGGCCGTTGGTCAGCTTGCCGATGCCCAGCCGGCCGAGGTAGGGCGAATAGTCGATGGTGTTGATCTGGAGTTGCAGCGGCGCCTCGGCGCTGCCCGACGGCGGCGGCACGTGTTTGACGATCATCTCGGACACTGCCTGCATACCGGTTGCCGGGGTCACCGGCGCATCCGGTTCGGTCAGGGCGTAACCCGCCTTGGCCGAGGCGTAGACCACCGGAAAGTCGAGGACATGATCCGGGGCGTCGAGGCGGTCCAGCAGGCCGAAGACCTGATCCACCACCCAGTCGCACCGGGCCGCCGGCTTGTCGATCTTGTTGACCACCACCAGGATGGGCAGGCCCGCGGCCAGAGCCTTCTTCACCACGAAAAAGGTCTGGGGCATCGGCCCTTCCTGGGCGTCGACCAGCAGCACCGCGCCATCGGCCATGCGCAGCACCCGCTCCACCTGGCCGCCGAAGTCGGCGTGGCCGGGGGTGTCGATGATGTTGATCTGATAGTCGCCATACATATACGACCCGTTTTTCGAGGCGATGGTGATGCCGCGTTCGCGCTCCAGGTCCATGGAATCCATCAACCGCTCCGCCACCTGCTGGTTGTCGCGGAACATGCCGCTCTGGCGGAACAACTGATCGACCAAGGTGGTCTTGCCATGGTCAACATGGGCGATGATGGCGACATTGCGAATAAACTGCTGATCCATACTGCTCCTGCCCTCAAGGGGCGTCTTGTGTGCGCGATGACTGTCCCGGACGGCCGGAGGCAACCCGTCGCGGCTGGGGCCGGCAGAACGCCGGCAAAGAAAACGGACCGGTCCCGAAACGAAAAAGAGAGTTTATATAACGGAAGAAGAACAAGAAGACAAGGAGATTGATGCAGGGGCCGGTCGGCGGGAGTGAAAAAAACAGATTTATAACAAATCTCCCCTTCGCGGGAACGGGTCAGGCTGGATTGAGCTGTTCACTGGACAGCACTTCCCGCTTCCCGCCAGGCCGGGAGAGGAAAGCGGTGATAACGCGGGATCCGAAATTATCAGAGAGATGACGGTGGGGCTTTTATGGAGAATGTCTTTGTGCCGCGCGGATCGGCAGAAGAAGTGTCGTCAGTAAATTGACATTGGTGAATTTTACACCAAATTTACACCAAGACGAAATACAGGGGGTTGAGGATTTCTCTCAACCCCCTGGGTGATCTCCAGATACAAGCCGCCGCCATCGGACAGCCTCCTGGTTTTGGTTTCTGGTTTTGCGAATCCCCCTCCCTTGCCTGCTCAGTATCCTGATTTCCATACACTCTTCCTGTGTCTTCATGCCAACCTCCTCGGTCGGCATCTTTAACGGAAAAGTGGGTCAATTTTTAGTTGCCGCGGTGGGTCATTTTTATTTTGCCGCTAACAATTGGCTTGATGTCTTTGGGAATTTTCAAGCGGAAGATGTACCCGGAAGGAGATTGGTACATGTTGCTAGAGTATCTAGCGTTGAGCAGACCTTGTCTGTTGGGTGAGGCATTGCCCCTTGGTGAGTCTGTGTCTCTTGGGGAAACAGAAAAGCCCATCTTCATTCGGCGCCGTCATCCATATTCAATGGATAACTTGTTTATTTCAATGTTTAAAATTAATCAAAATTTTTTAAAATACCAACAAAAGTACCAACAATATTTTTTGCCCCTAAAAACCAACAAGAAAACATAAACAGGAGCAATGTTGACTTTAACGTACACAGTGTGGCGCGCCGCTTGCGGCGAATCACTCTGCAATTCGCTGTTATTCGGCGTTAGACAGAGCTCTTGTCCTCCAATGATACACTCGGCCCTAAGCCACCGGTCTCAGTTCTCCATACCTAACATCCAGCGGTATACAAGGATCAAGCTGCTTTCCTTCGGGGCTGTCATTCTCTAAAATTAACAGTTTAGTTTTGGGGAGAAGATCAGATTACACATGGGTTTGAGGTTTTTATAAATTTTTTCCTCGAACCTGAATATCAATTGCCGAATCGTCGCTACGAACTTCGTAGTAACGCTCCTGCTTGCAATAAACATTCACCATCTGATGGCCGGTTGTGAAGGTATTCTCTTCAAGGTAATTTTCTTTGCCCCAAATCACTTTCTCAATGTCATTGGACACATATTCGCTGAACGCACCGCCTGACCTCACAAGTTTTTCAATCTGAGCGACCTTGCGTAGATTTTGGATTCCTTCTGTGTCTGCATCCGGCACAATAATAAACAGGTAGTCTCGTGCACGACTGATGGCAACGTTGAGGATGTTTTGCTTGTTGAGAAACATATGCGGGCTTGAAGAGATAGTCGGCGGTGGATTGAAAACGGCAATGATGATGTCACACTCATCGCCCTGAAAACCGTGAATTGTGCCGACCTGAATCTCAATGGTATTTGGCTTAGACGCCCACGAGTCGTTCAGTCTGCTCAACAGGTTCGCCTGGGCTCGGTAGGGCGCAATGATCCCAAGCCGAAACTTATTTTCATGGCCGATCCATATCTGCTCTGAAAGCCACCGAACGAATTCGAAAGTGAACAGTGCTGAATAGGTTTGATAGGATGTTCCGCTATCTAGCCGCTTCGCCCGGTAGATACTTTCGTATTTACTGACGGGGAACTTAATGAGGTTGAGCGGTTGAACAATAAGACCGTCAAGTTCCAATGGACGCTGCGTTCCAGTCACGCGATTGTGCTTTAAGATACCATTATAAGTGAAACGGCTGAAAATTTCGCCTATGGCCGGGATACTCCGGTATTGCGTATCAAGATTAGTCACAGAGTAATTCTGTGGCTCAGTAGTAGGCTTTGAAAAAGATCCTGCTTTATTGAGGCCGACCAGCGTGTAAATGTTTTCGTCCTTCCATTGCTCGACTGCAACAATCGGTTCAATCTGGAAAGGGTCTCCTGCAACGATGAATTTTCGTGGTTTCTGGCGGTAAAGGGGGTAGATGATACTGGCAAGTGAGATCATCGAAGCCTCGTCAATGACGATGGCATCCCACGCCATCTCATGCAGTTTCTTGCTGCCAAACTCGGCCGTAAACCCATCGTAGGCAAAACGGGCAATGGTCGTAACTGTTACGGAGCGAGGCAATGCACCGATGTTAAAAGAACGATCCCGCCATACGCCTGCTCTTTCGATGCACTCATCAGCTGAGGTGCCAATGCGAACAAGCCAGTTAAGATATGAAGTATCCGCGCCCATCTTTTCCATGATGCAGGTCGTCAGCACATCGGCCGCTTTGTTGGTTGGCGTCAAGACAAGCACTCTAGCCTGAACTGTTGCCTGCATCATGGGAATCAGCACCTTTTCCGCGAGGTGTGTGGTTTTGCCTGTTCCCGGTGGGCCGAACACGAACTCGATGTCAGGCGTCAGGCTAGCCTTCATGTCGAATTTTTCGTCAAGCCTCAACTCACGGAATCGCTCCAGCAACTCTTGCAACAGAAAGGACGGGTTCTGAACTTCGATGCGTGCCTCCAATACCTTGCCCAAGTCAAATCCACTCAACTCACCCGCTGACACCAGTTTGCCGATCAATGAGAACTCTCTAGCAGTAAACGATTCGACATGAAGCTTTCCCGTGCGGCCATTGCCAAAATCGAGATCCACACGCACGCCTGCAAACTCTTCGATGGACTGCGGGATAAAACGGCTTGGCTCTTTGAGGACGATAGTTCTGGACGATTGACTATCTTGCTCCACTTTGCCGAATCTGATGGAAATAGTCTTACCATCCGCGTTTTTCTCGCTGCTTGCTATGCACTCCAATTCCAGCAGGGCGAGAAACCAGCCGTAGCTGTAACGCGGCAAAGTATTGGCTTTGTCATGTAGAGCTTGCTCACGCTCTAAACGGTCAAGCTCGCTCGCATAACGATCTTTGGCACGATCCAGTTTTTTGCCGTAGTCAACTGCTTTCGGTGTATAATCATCTGCGTCTTCGTTCACATCACTTGGCTGGGTATTTGGTGCGGGATCATTTTCTTTATGATCCGCCGAGTTGGTGTGCATGACGGATGGGCGACGCTTTTGAATCTCTTGAATCAGAGTTGGTTTAGGCGACGTCTGCTCGCTGCGACTACCACCCTTACCCGTTGATGGTTGAACGTTTTTTTTGCGCTTGGCCTCCTCAATCGCATCTCGGATTTCGTCTTCGGATAACCCCGATTGCTCGATTTCATCCGCCAGCTTGATTTTTCGTGCTTCCTCCTCGCTCAAATGCGCGGTGCCCTGTATCTCTTCATGGATTCCCAAAAAATTAATGAATGCCTTTGCTCCTGGACTAGTTATGTCGTATTGCTCCGAAAGCGACTGGACTGTAATCGCAGTAGCAGAAACCAGTTCGCCAGTCTTGCTGAGAATCCATTCCCTTGAGTGTAATTCTTCACTGACACTTGTGTCGTAATCATCACAACCTGCGTATCCACCTCTTATCCCGTAATGGTTTCGCCTCACCCGCATAGAGCCTTCATAAATATCCCATGAATCAGTGAGCATTTTCCAGAGAACCACAGATTTCTTGTCGTCAATTTGTGCCAACAATTCATCCAGGCCATCAATCTTCTTGTCATTGTCAGACACTCGCTCCCTGCGCCATCTAACGGTTCCAATGTCCTCCACTCTTGGAATACGTGCGACGCCCAGCAGTGACAGAAATTCCATTAAATGCTCAATGTCATTCTCATTAACCATTTCACGGTATTCGTCCAGCATCAGAAACCAAGTGCCCGGATTAGGTTCAAACCAAGTCTTCAATTCATCAGTCGGAAAATAAATGTATTCTGCCTGCCCACGAAAGACATCTTCATCATCTTCTGCCTTGTAAGAAAGAAACGATTTATCTTTTATCAAACTGATAAACTCAGCGACTTTGTCGTTCGGACACTCTTTGAAATAGCGAAAGAACTTCATGAAGTGCGGAGATGTATCAATGCCTTCATCAGTGTCGTATGCCGGAAGAATCTTGTTGTAAATCTCGTCGCGGAGACTTGGCTTTATGATGCCGAAATCCTCGATGAACTCTCGCGTTTCCTTATTTGACAACAGTTCTTTATTGATGATTGTGTAGCCTTCAATGTCGTCGTCGGGAAGGAAAAGAACACGTTGCCCATTGTCGTCAAACGCCTGAACAGGATCCCCCCCTTGGTCAAGAAAAATAGGCTTGTCCTTCACGAAGTTCTGGTAGGAAACACGCTCGGAAAGGTAGGCATAAAGTTTGTGTAGCCATAGTGGTGACTGCGCGGCGATGAAGTTAGCGGTGATTTTTTTAAGAACAGCTTCGGGGTCAAGGCTCGAAATAATCAGATTTGGCTCTTTACGATTCCACGAGCGCGCATCGCCTCCGTCAATGTATTCTGCCAGCGCCTTATTGGCGTTGATGACTTCCTTCTTACCCCGACTCGGAAAAACCCATTTCGCTCTTTCTACGTCGCACAGTTGGGCCAATTGCTTGTCAGAGAACAACTCGACCAGTTCAGTGTCGGAGGCCCAATAAGACCGGTCCTTGGATGAACACTCCCCATTTGCAGATGGCAATAGGGTATCGGTCTGTAGTTTGTGCTTGATGTCGTCAAAGAAAGGCTTGAACGAAATCTTGTTTTTTTCATCCAACCTACTGAATTTCGATTGGTCGTAGGGGATGATCTCAAGAAGGCTGTCATCTATCAGTTTTTCATCTCGAAGAATCGACAGGCTTTCGGCAGCTAGCTGCGCCAACTGTTTGACCAATTCCTGATTGTGCTTCTCCCCAGCCTTGATTCCCTCCCGGCTGTCTGTTAGAAGAAACGGTGCATGAAGGATAAAGTTAAGATTCGTCATTTCCTTGGTCGGAAAAAAACAGAATGCCGGCCGGTCAATAGGCATGAGTTTTTCGTTGTCTCCCAAGGCATAACCGATGGAGCAGAGATATCCACTCCCGCTGTTTTGCGTGATCACCAACAAACGCTGAGTAGTACTTCCTCGATTCACTCTCAGCGCCAATGTGATCCATTGAACCGTAATATCTCCTTGAGTTGTTTCCTGCGTGACTTCTTTGGAGTATTCGCCAGTGACTTCCTTCGTCTTAAAGGACACGGTTTGCAGACTGGAAAGGAACAGGACAGGAAAGTCCAAAGTTTTCAGTTTCTCAAGAATTTCGTCATGGCTTTCTTGGGGTTGTTTTTCTTTGTGGTCAAACGGAAAGAAAAACACCGTCTCTGAAGGTTTCCGCCAATCAAGATCTGTCTCCAGCATGTACGGAACGATGAAGCGTTCGATCTTGAACCAGATCTCCGGGTCGTAAATGTGCGGTGTTTGTGTATATTGAAAAACCGCCTTGAATCCGACGCCGAACTTGCCGATGGAAGCCTCAGTCTTGTTTGAATTGGCAATGGAGGTGATCGCGTTAATATGCCCCAAAGTGCCGTTGCTTGTATCCGCTTCCTCGTTCTCCGGATCGGAAACTGTGAACCGGATAGAGCCGTTATGAGTGAAATAAAGCCCGTTTTTTCCGAGGCGGAATTCGGCAGTTGTCGCCTTGGCATCATCTGCGTTTTGCAGAAGCTCATAGATGAAGTGCGCTTGATCGGAATATTTGTCCACAACGCTTCGCTGGACGCCTCGCATGGACGGCTTCTCCAACATATGGGCGCTTTCGGCGCGATCCTTCGTCAGTGCTTCGAACCACTGTCGTTCTTGTGCGGACACTATCTTTTGCTTTCCCTTTTTCTTCCTGTCTTCCAACAGCTTCTTTCGGTCTTGTTGCTACGGTTGGCCTTGTGGAATCGACAGCGTATGTGGCGTACCAGTTGATGGATTTGAAGTTTAAAATCCAAACATCTATCTATATTTCAATAAGATACTAAATTTCATTTAATAGGTTCCGCGACAGGCTCTTATGTGGTGAGAAAGACTGCCGGTTGAGCTGCTCAAACGAGTCAACAACAATGCTAATGTTAAGGAGGGGATCTAAGGGGCATTTAGGGCGTTTACCTTGCCATGAAGATGATTGCAACGCCAAGGCCACGAACCCGCAAGTGCAGTCAGCTACAGATCATACTCAGTAGCGCGCGTGCCCTGCTCATCCCAACATAGTGGTAGGAGCGTAGATTTTCCCTTACCTGAATCAGTGACAGCCATGGCCGGATTTCCCTTTCATGGTTCTGTTAAGTCGTTTTTCAGGGAGTGACTTCTCCCCAAGTTGGCATAACCCGCACGC